>Ga0123352_10007565_pt1 | contig 16784 bp, 9 predicted proteins | sample TergutLab28metaG_FD_89700 | JGI IMG/M metagenome (GOLD analysis project Ga0123352, IMG submission 89700) | Labiotermes labralis P1 segment gut microbial communities from Petit-Saut dam, French Guiana - Lab288 P1 | ecosystem: Host-associated > Arthropoda: Insects > Digestive system > Gut ... | reverse complement strand
GGAGATTGCATAACGAGGAGCTAAATGATTTGTACTCCTCACCCAATATTGTGCGGGTGATAAAATCGAGAAGAATGAGATGGGCTGGGCATGTGGCACGTATGGGTGAGGAGAGGGGGGTGTGTAGGGTCTTGGTGGGGAAGCCAGAGGGAAAGAGACCACTGGGGATGCCTAGGTGCAGATGGGTGGATAATGTTAGGATGGATCTCCAGGAGGTAGGATGAGGGTATATGGACTGGATTGGGCTGGCCCAGGATAGAGATATGTGGTGGGCGCTTGTGAGTGCGGTAATGAACCTTCAGGTTCCATAAAATGCGGGGAATTTCTTGACTAGCTGCAAACCAGTTAGCTTCTCAAGAAGGACTCTGCACCATGGAGTAAGTAAGAGTATTGGCACCTTCAGGAAGCCTCTGGGACCCACAAAGGCCCCTCACTGCGAGAATACCAAGACATTTTTCTGGTTGGTAAAGTGGTAGGATTGTGAAGCTAACTGTGAACGTCTGTCTAGTGCCAAGGGCCGTGCCACATCCCCTATATGCCCAGATGATCTTTGCTTAGATATCAGGGTAACTGACCTCTGGTACAGTAATCCCTCAGTCATGCAGACTAGGGGTGGGAGGGTATTGTGTATAACCCAGAAATCCGGACCACTGACAGCAAAACATAGCAGGATAGGTAATGCATGGAAAGTCATCACTTTTAGCTGCAGTATAACTCCTTAAAACATAACACTGCACCTAACAATGTAGGTAAACAGAAAGTGGCTGCCCCTTCCTGCTTCACCTATGCCATGCATCAGAGAGTACAGATTGCCTCATGCTTCCCCCAGGTGGGCCATTCTGTTCAGACCAGATGTCTTGGTGGAAGATGGGATTATTTTCTGTCCAAATTTAGTCGGACTGTCTGGGTTTCTGAACTGCTGAGTTTTGGACCACCATGGAATACTGTACTATATTACAGACATTATTATGGTTTTGGGTAGGAGTAAGTCTTATAATAATTATGAGAGGAAAATTCTGAAGTTTGTTGTGGTTAGGTCGGTTACAAATTAAACTTGGAATTTGTCTGCAAGGACCAAAGTTAAAATTTAAGACCTGCAAGGAAATATTCTCGAGTAGTCACCTGTGTGTAGATGGGATAACTGTCACTGCATCCACCATCAGGGACCAGATCAGTCCCTGATGGTGGAGTGTAACCACCTTGATGCATCTGGTTGCCTGAGAAGTCTTAATTGCATTTGTTTACCATGAGAGCTTGAAATCTTGTACTTAAGAAACTGTGAGCCATGCCTTCTAAGTCAAAACCACATGTCAGAAATGTTTACTGTTTCTGCACTTATGCATTGTGTTGCATCATGATTTGTATACTATTAGATAACTGTCAAGTATGTTATGTTGTGTGTGATATGGCATGACCTTGATTGCTGTATGTAAGGAATACAGTTAGTCACTCTACAACTGCAATGATAGTAAAAAGTGTGGTAAAGCTGAAACCTTGACAGATATGAGATTTGAAGTTCTCACAGTGGTGACCACGAATATTACTGTCTTCTGGTATGTGACTCCATGTAGTTTGGATTCAGAGGCATGTGCTGCTTCCATTTTCAGGATAGAAGAAGCCCTGATGGTGAAGGCAGTATGTTTCAGTGAGACATTGGTACCAGACTGTACAGTGTCACATCCCACAAGACAGGTTGGGTTCAGGCAACAAGTTAGGTCTCTTTATTAGATAGTAAATATAAAATGCAAAGTTAATGAATACCTGAAAGGCTAGTATAGGCATATAGTGGTCATGGAGATAAAACTTCATGTCATTAATTGTGATTGATTGAAAGAGAATGCTGGTCTTCTTACTTGAGGCAGTTTACCCTTGTTGTAATAGCCTGCTCAACCTATTGGATATCAAGTAAAATATTCCAACCTCTATTTCAGGGATTAAACACTTGATGTTTAGCTTCCAGTTCATAATTTTGCTGAGAGTAATCCTAGTATACCGTGTTGTGAAGTTTAAGTTTTCCCTGCACTTATTTAAGAACCATGCCTTGAAGATGTGTGAGGGAGTGAAGGTATAGCTCCATGCATTCCTAGCCTTTAATATTTGTAGGTGAGGAGTAGCATCATGCCCCTGCTACTTTACATTCTTTTGAATAGGAGGCTGGATGGGCCTCACAGAGGTTGTCTTGACACAGTGGTGCAGATAAAAATGTGTTGCCTCTGCTGAGAATTGAATGCTGGTATCCAGCTGGTAGTGGGTCATTGTACTGAGTGAGCTGTCTCAGTCTGTAATTTTGCTGTATTACTTTTGTAAGTCTGGATAGTGCAGTCATTATATTGACTAGGCTGTGGGCTGGCAATGAAGGAATTGCTGCTGTTGTTCTTGAGACTTTTCTCATCTAAAGCATACGCACCAGGGCACGAGGCTGACCACTCACCTCCACATAGTGCTGAGATTAAAAAATAGTAGAGCTATACTTCTACTCCTGCTACACCTTTATTGTGTGTACAGGGACGAAGTTTTACCGTATTCCCTTTATTGTGGATTATTTTGTGTGATGCCATCAGTAGGTGGGGCTGTATAGAATAGAATGGTAGATTTACTGATAAATGTGAATCATTTAATCATTTAATTAGTATTCCCGAGATCCATCAGAGTGGATATAGAACTTGTCATTAGATAACAACAGGCATAGTACAAAATGAGTCTCAACAATAAGATACACATGATAGTGATTTGTGATTGCAATGCGTAAGACAATTCAACTTTATACAAGGAAATGTGATCAGTTCAGAATATACAATCAATGAAATACTTACATAATGCACATGGACACAATCTTAAATCAACACACCACTATAATAAAATCTTTTGATACAGTTCTTAATTCATGATTGACTAAGTTGCACTTCAGTTGTATAAAATGAGTGTGTAAAAATTTTTTTCAGAACAATTTAAATTTTTTTTTTGTTTACCAGCAACGTTCTTAATCTCCAAGGGTAAATTATTAAACATTTTTTTCCCCAAATAATAAGCTCCTTTTTGATAGATGGTTAAGTTTGCTTGAGGAAGGAATAAATTATTTCTTTGTCTAGTGTCTAAATTGGGATTTTCATTGTTTGTCAGGAAGAGATTTTTGTTTTGAACCACAAACATTAATAAACATAACATATATTGTGATGTCAAAGGCAAAATTTGTAATTTCTTAACTTAAGCTTCTGTGTGAAACTCTATTCCCACATCCTTCCATAATTCTAATTGCCTTTCTTGTTTTTGTAGTCTAAGAATTATGGAGCTGTGTGACAAGTTTCCCCAAAATATAATTCCATAGCTCATAACCGAGTTAAAAAAAAGCGTAATAAATCACTTTTAATGATGAAACAGACATGTATGTTTTGAAATTTCTAATTATATAACAAGCCTTACTTAACTTTTTCATAATTAAGTCAATATGATTATTCCAGGACAAAGTATTATTCATTGTCACCCCCAGGAATTTTGTGTAGGAGCTCTTGGTGATAAAATTATTGTTAAAGCCTATTTTTAAGTTTACTGACATATTTCTCTTAGTTGTAAAGTGTACATAATTTGTTTTATTAAAGTTTAAAGGTAATTGGTTTGCTCTCAGCCATTTATTTAAAGTTATAAAAACTATGTAAATGTTTTTGTTAAAATCTATTGGGTCTGAGTGAGCAAACAAGATACTAGTATCATCAGCAAAAATTATAGGTGCTGAAGTCTTATTTGTAATCTTGGGTAATTCATTTATATATAAAAGAAAGAAAGAAAGAAAGAAAAAAGGTAAAGCAGTCCCATTACAGGCCCGAGGTGCCCAGAGGGTTCCAGGAAGTTAAGGTTCCCAGATTACATGACAATGGCCCAGAATGTTGGTAAGGTTGTCAGCCTTACGCACCGGCCGCCTTTACCCCCGGGAAATACTTCAGGTACTCATTTCTGTTAGAGGCTGAGTCGACCTCAGGGCCATAGTGCGATCACAAGGATTATGTCAATGAAAAATTCCAATGACATCATCTAGAATTGAACCAGCGACCTTCCAATTTGTAGTGCAGCACCTTAATCGCTGTGCTACCACAGTCCCCAAAAGAAAAAGTAGAGGTCCCAGAATAGAACCTTGTGGGACTCCATGTCCTACTTTAGCCCAATTTGAAACTTTATTACTATTCTTGCTGTCATTGTATATTGCTGTTCTACAATATTTGTTACCCAGATAAGATTGATACAGTTGCAAGTCCTTGTCACTGATTCAATAAAACTTCAATTTAGATAATAGAATATCATGATTAACACAATGAAAAGCTTTCTCTAAATCACAAAAAAAGAAATCCCTCCTACTAGTAGTTTATTGTTCATAGCATTTAAAATCTCAGTTGTTAGTTTATAAGTTGCATTATCAGTCTTCAACCCTACTCTGAAACCATATTGTTGAGTGCTTAATATGTTATATTTGGTGAGGTGTTTAAAAACCTTCTCTGCATTACTGTTTCAAATATTTTTTAAAAAAATGTTAAGAGTGATACAGGTCTGTAGTTAGATACTTAACATCTATCATCATTTTTATGTAGTGGTTTTGTTATTGTGTATTTTAATCTATTAGGGAAGACACCCCAAAAAAGCATTTTATTACATATGTAGTTTATTGGATAACTTATGAAAGGGCAGCTTATATTTAGGATCTTTGTGGATATCTCGTTGTACCCGTAAGAGTTTTTTGTTTTGAAGTATTTTATAATTCGTTCAATTTCTTTTGTTGTTGTGCATTTACATTCCATATTTGGGTAAGGTTTATTAAAAGCTTGTTCCATGAAATGGGTATGTCTATCCATATTATTGTTATAGTCATTAATAAGATTATTTTTTACTTAGTCTATTAACATTTTCTGCGATAGCAACAAAATACTCATTAAAAGTTTTGGTGACAGTTTTTTGATCAGTGATTTTTTTACCTTCAACATTTAGAGCTTGTATTTAACTTCTTTTTTTTTATTTCTTTCAGATTCTTTATTTATAATACCCCATGTGGTTTAGTTTAGAATTAATTTGTCATGTTCCATTCTTTTTGCCTTTCCTATAACCATAGACAGTATTTTAGAGCAATCTCTATAATAAGAGGCAAGAGTAGCATTATTATTATTATTCTGCAATTCCCTATGTAGTTCTCTTTTATGTTTGCAGAAAGTTGTTCCTGGTGTAATCCATGAATTTTGGTTCATTTTACTCTTTACCTGAGTTAAGGGAAAACTAGAATAGTAAATTCTTAGAAAAATATTTAGAAAAGAGTTAAAAATCTTATTAACATCATTCCCATCAAATACCCGTTGCCACGTTCCATGACTTAATTTCAATTGGAAAACTGCTATGGTATACTTATTGACATTCCTTTTCCTTTTATTTCTCCCTTGCTTAATATTAATAACTGGGAATCATGACCTGAGAGTCCAATTGGAAGGATAGGGCCTAATTGTGGTACTGAATGGACAGATAAGACTGGAGCCTAATTGTGATACTAATTGGAAGGATAGGGCTGGGGCCTAATTGTGGTACTGATTGGAAGGATAGGGGTGTGGCCTAGTCATGGTGTTGTCCCACTATTTCTATGTGCAGGGACTTAGGAAGATGATGAAATCAGAGTCCTGGTGAAATTTGGAACTGAGCACCACCTGCTGACACATGTAGGATATGGCCACCACAAGAGTCTTTTCAGTGCTCATTTGCTGTATTGCAGTATTACCCATGGTTTGATTGTCCTCCCTCCCCCAGTCTTCATGGAGGAATTATTTCTCAACATAGATACTGAAAAGCAAATTATACTTATAAATGTATCAGAAAATTACACAATCTGTTTTTTTAGACCTGGGTGTTTGTTGCCATTTTATGTGTGTTTTAGGAAACTGTAGCCTCATGCCAAAGGTACAGTTTGTGTTATGGTTTCTGCTGAGTCAGCTAGAGTGCACTGTAACATGTGGGATGTGCACTGCATTATATAATGCACTATATTGAATATTTTTTGTTGTTATATAATACTTTACTTTATATGACCTTCTGTTCCTTGCAGGTTACATTAAGTGTAGGACTGGCAAAACTAGTGGGTAATCTTCAGATGTTAACATTTTACGTGGTGTGGTACAGGTTGCACGTAATTTTGATAGTTTGGAATTTTTTTTTTTTTTTTTGAAGAAGGATTGCATTTGAGTACAAGTATATGAGTACGAACATAAATAAATGTTTAAGTAGAAGTCTTCAGGCATTAGTAAATGCTATGGAAAGACAGAGTCACATGTGAACTGTAGAACAGATTTATTTTCAGTCCAGGTGCCACTGTAAATTACTCTTTATTTCCAGTTATGAGTTTTATTCAATTGGGAGTAAATGGATTGTGTACATTTTTGTCATTTTATTGCATGTGAAGTATTGTGTGCAACTTTTCACTCTAATTTGATTTTATATCTTTATCATTATATTGCATATGATGGTAAATATATTTATAATAGTTCAAGTTGCCGCTGTACATGCCATGAAGTGCAGCCTGAGACTTTAAATTAAATCTGTATTCAGGTGACGAATTTATCATAACGCTTTCTTGCAGCCCCAGAGTATGTATATTTGTCGCAGTGTGTAATTAAGTACTGTATCTTGAAGATGTATGTGGGTGTGCAGATATAGCTACATACATCTTAACTGTCATATTAACTGCATGTGATTGGCCCCTTCAGTTTGTGGCTCCTGTACTGTAGGTCACCATTTGATAGGCAGCTTCACTTGTTTGGGCGTGGAGGTGAAGGGAAAGTCTCTGCTCCTATCAATAACAGAACCCTGGTGGTACTGGACATAATCTGATCATGAGACACCCTGGTGTACGTATTTTGTAATATTTGATAATTGTGCACATGGTTATAAAATTTTAGTATCAGACAGACTGGTGTCATGTGTTCACCACTGGGGGAATTCAGTTAGCAGTATGTGGCTATGTGCTGTTCATTGTGTGCATTCCTAGTTAGTTTCCTGTGTATGTTGAAGACAGGCAATGAAAGTAACTTGTTTTCTCAGGTTGGTTGATGTAAACTGTTATCAATAAATATTAGTTTTGGTTGTATTGACATATCTGATTAAATGCTGTCTGTGGATTCTCTTCTAGGATATGACACTGTGTCATTGTGTAAGCAGTTTGTGGTGTTGAGAAGGAACATTGCGCTTTGTTCTGCAGGGGTCAAGAGAGACACTACTTTCCTTTGAAGTGTCAAGAACTACTTACCCAGTGACAGTGCATCATATCCCAGAAGAAGGAGATTCTGAACTGTATCACTGTGATAACCTCAAGACTTGCATAGATACTTTGTGTTTGAATTAGTGTCCCTATTGTGACTAGAGTCTTGTATCAGCGCTTTAAGATTTGGCTTTTTCAAAGTGTGAAGTGCACATTAAGAATCTGGATGATTGTAGCTGACACAAAAATACCGTGAAGTTATTTCTGTTCAGTTGGTTTGATTCTGAAAAATATCTTGATCCATTGACTGAGGAGAAATATGTAAGTCTTGTTAAAAGATATACCAAGTTTTTGCATTTGTCTTTTAAAGTGACAGCTTTAACAATCATCCTTTTTCACTACAATATCACAGGAATGTTGACACAGTTGCATACTTGTTTTGCAGTTTGGTATGAGTTTTGCGGAAAGCAAATTAAAAATCAAAGTCCATTATTTGAGGGTGGGACTGACATTGTGATATACACATAGTGCTCGGAGTTTTCAGCCCTAGATATGTTTTAAGTTGAAATGTGGTGGAGGATGTGTGACTTTTGATGTGAGGGAAGTATGAAGAAGTTGCAGTTCTGTCAGATAGGTGTCATGCAACTTAATATTGCAGTTAGAGAGATGGAATACTGTATTTATATAAGATGACTCCCTGTCATAGTCAACAGTTTTCAGGAAAGTACATATATTTCAGGCTTTCACTGTAATGTAGTTTACATTTTTGCTGTTTATGGTTGTTGCATGGTGTAGGTTGGTGTGTCACTGATGTTAGTAACAAACCAGCCTGTACTGCACAACAGCCCAGAAGGCAAAGGCCTGAAGATACAAGGATTTTACAGTGGTGTTGCTGAAGACTCTAGTCTCGGGATATGATGCTGTATAGCTGGGCGTGTAATTCCCAGTGTTTAAAATGATTGTGTTATTGACTTAGGGTCAGGCAGTCTAGGAACCTGTTGCAGGTTCATCTGAAACATTGGTACAAATTCACAAAGCTACATAATGATACAGACCATTTTGTAATATGTCATATAATATATATGTTTGTAATACTTCAGTTTTGTGAATTTAAATTTTATCTATATTATAAAAGTTTTGTGAAGATGAGAATACACAATAGGGTTGTAATTAATTTTTTTTTACAGAGGTTGAATCTGTCAAATGAAATACCTGTGTATTATCTGCCTGCCCCAACAGGATGACTTCACCACCCATACCAGTACCTACTTCAGGTTACAGGCATTCTACGTTTGAAGCACTTTCTCACAGTCATCCGAATGAGTCTGGGAGCAAGCCTGTGCTGTCGCCAGGCACAGCAAACAGAAATCCAGGTACATTCATGCTGCTAGTGAACTGCACCTCAGGCAGTTTTACTGTCTTTATGTGTTTCTGAAATGTGTAAATGTGTTATATTAATACAAAGTGACTGTACTGTGTGTCTCCTTGACAAAAGTATTCCGGCATCAATGTTTAATTCTAATTATGATGAAACTCCAAAGAAGGAGTATAGTCCATAATGCTCAACTAAGGCCTTGGAAAGAAGTTCCATGGATGGACCTCCTCCACATTTCTCTTAAGCTGTTATACTTCCTCCTTCAGCATACTTCTGCATGTTGCCCTCCAATTCAGCCATACCTTTTAAATGAACATTGGTTTTGATGACCGTTCGTAGTTACAAGATTTTTGGTTTGCTTGATACAGGCCAGAGGAGGATGCAGCATTAGGCAGAGAGGGGAGCCTTAAATTCTTTCATCCCCACCACAAGTGGGAATTAATTCACTGGCCTTAGTATATTGCTGTATATATTTCTGTGCATATACGGTAATTTCATTGAGTGGGGTAATCAGTTAAGAAGTTAAAACTTCAGTGGTGATTGATCATATAAAACAAAGGAAGTTGTAACATTCACCAGTTTTCAAGAATAGTGTGAAAATTAGTATAATAGGGATCTATGTTAGGGTACGAAATGTTCAATTTAATGCACATTTGTGAAAGTGTGGAAATGCAGTCATGGATATAGTGTGGTTTGCTTATGCAGGCTATGTGGACTGTACACACAGCCCCTGTTTTATGCCCAACTTGCATTATCGAGAAAGTGGGCATAACTCAGAAAGGCATAAATAAAAAATGATATTCCCATAAGAAGTAGGGGTTAGCATAACAGAATTAGGCCAAGGGGCATTAAACTGAAAACAAGAGAGTGCAAATTGGGAAATGTTGTAAACTGGCCAGGGATGTTAAAACAAAATGGCATAAAACAAGGCATGGGAGTAGTGTACTGTGGTCTCTTGATACAGGCTGTGTGGACTGTGTTGTAATGTGGGCTGTTGATACAGGCTGAGTGGACTGTGTTGTAATGTGGTCTGTTGATACAGGCTGAGTGGACTGTGTTACAATGTGGTCTTCTGATAAAGGGTGTAACATCGTGACACTATGTAGAATGTTTCTAAGACCATATGGTGCATACTATACACACAGTGTCTATGAAGTGAGCTGCATTATAAATTGGTGTGATGGGACAGCAAGATTATTGACTCCCACATTTAAGTGGGTGGCAATTCTGTTTCATACTTCTGGGTTAAAATGTCAGTCTGTAAACAGTTATGATTGATGTTTTCCAAGTTTTTTTTTTTCTTTCTTCCTTTTTCCCCTGGTCTGTGCAGGCCCCTGCAGGGATATGAGGCATGTGCAGCTGAGACTAGTTTGTGGTCCTGTTGTGGCACTGTATATGTGCTTAGTAATAACCACAGTGCTGGGCATGTATGTAGAGTAGTACAGTGGACTGTCTGTGTTGCTGTTATGGACAACATCACAGCACAGTGTAAAGTTTGTGTACCAGCTGGTGAAGCCATCTTAACAGGAACAGTGGGTGGTGATCATGTTTCTCGAAGTGGAGGGATATTAACCTGTTGAAATTCGTAATGCTGCATGTCCTCATGTATAATGTGGCTGAAACATTTGCAGCAGAGGCATCCCAAGGTGGTTTATCTTTGCAGCAGCATGTGGCAGGTGATTGAACATGGTGTCATCATTTGTGGCTTGTGGGAAACGAGAATGGAGGCCCCTATTTCACTCTGACCATAGAAATTGTATCACGGCATCCATCAGTAAAGTAATGTTAATGGTATTCTGTGACATTGAGTGGCCCTTGCATCTGGACTTGAGATCATGTAACATTGCAGTCACTGACGACTGTTTCCTACAGATACTGCAGAAACTGTGAATGAAGATCAAGAACAAATGTCAGCATGAAGTCATTGAGGCATCGCTCTGCTGCACAGCAATGTATGTACTCATGTGGCCCACCGAATGTGGGAGCAACTGAATACCATGCCAAGGGACATGCATTGTGTACAGTCCAGACTTATCACCATGCAGTTTTTGTGCTTTGGATTGTTAAAGGAAGCCCCAAAGGCCATATGTTCACATCAGACAGTGATCGGCGGGAGGCTGCAGTACGGGCATTTATGGAGCAGCCCAAGGAATTGTTTGCAGGCAGGTTATGTTGGCCTGTGTGTCAGCGGGACTCCTGTCAAAATGCCTGTGATGATTTTCTCTCACTGTTGCAGTGTCTTCACCTGTGAGCATGCACGAACAAGTTTCAGTTGTGCATCATGTTATTAAATACAGAACAAAGTCACTTTCTCTTGCCTCCTCCTGTATTACTGACTGAATATCCTACTATTTGATGCTGTATAGTCTGTGCTGCTGATAATATATTAACCCTTTATAACAGATGGGACCTGAGAAGTCCACCATAAAAAATAATTACTGTAATTTTTTATTCTGGATTTGTAGCCTGTCAGGAATGCAGAGTTCTGACTCATCATAGTTTCTTTTACCCACCTGAGATAGCAGGAGCATTGTGGAAAGTATCTCAGGAAAACCTGTACATAAACACTTTTTACCTAAGTTTCACCCTAAAGTACAAAACTCTGGCCATGAAGGGTAAGGAAACAATAGCAATTTCTCAGTAGTCCAGTGTTTTATATTGTTCAGTGCAGTCACTTTTATAATACAGGGTGATTCAAAAAGATGGACTCAATTTCATACGTCTATATTTTATGAACTATACATGGGATGTGAATGATCTATGCAACATTTGAAAGAGGAAATCCTAAATTTTCAAATACCACCGCTAGAGCGCACACCTAATGCACATCTGTGCAGCAGTGTCAGTTGATAGCAAAATGGCTACTATGTAGCACAAGATTTTTTGTGTGTATCAGAGGAGAACATGAGATGAATTCAAGAGAGTTTTGAGCATTGCCCATGCAAATAAACCCGTAGAGCGAGCAGAGAACTTGGAATACCGCAACCAACTGTCTGGCATGTGTTGAGGCGCCGTTTACTGTTCAGTTGAGTCCATCTTTTTGAATCACCCTGTACTACACTCTGTAACTCATAAGTATACTCTCTTTTCTCATACTTTTAAATCTTCTAAGCTGGGTGCATTTCCTGGATAATAGGATTTATTGCGGGCTTTTGTATAATTGTAGCTGTTTGACATCTCCTGTCAAAATGATTGTAGTTTGAAAGCTATACAAATACAGAATGGTATGTACTGTATTTCATTTGATTTGTTCAAGCAGATGACAAGAAACCAAGACGGACAAGTCTGCAAGTTCTCTTACCAAAACTTCCTTCCAGTGAATCTCTTAACTATAGTCCCAGCTCTCCAGGTAACAATTTTTACATTATTTTACATGAACAGTTATAATTGTACCTTCAATTGATAATGTAACTTTTAGAGTCAAAACTTTCAATTCAGAGTCCTGTACACATGTCAGCCTTTTCAGAAACTTACTTTGATTATGAGAAAAGTTGGAACACTTGTTGGAGTAAAAACTTCACTTATGTTGTAAAATCTTGTAGTTTGTTGGTTGTTGGCACAGCCTGCTTGTGTGTAGTAATTTAATGACACAAGTAATCTTGCTGTTGTTTGCTGAATGATGTTTTCTGTGGTGCTTAGTAAAGAGATGGCAGAAATGTAAATTAAAAAAAAAAAAAACATTTATTAACTAGCTCAAAACAGAATAGTTTCTGTGGTTGTAATCTGTGACATACATGAAATGTATTTAGCTAAGTAAATTTCCTGTGATTGTGTCCTGAAGCTTTTATGCTGACTAAATTCAGTATTATCTTATCAGTCATAAGTTTTTTTATGTTTATCATTGTTTTTGGTCATACAAAAAGATTATACTTTTATTATATGCTTGTTTCTTTCTGTACGTGTCAGTCTTTGTTTGCAGGAAAACTTAAATACAGTCTCCTGTATAAGTGCACACTTGAAGGGAACAATAAGTGATCCTAGAAAGCTATTATTTTTATTATTGTTGTTGAGCTGTGGTCAGAGTGATTTTTATTTGTATGTGTTTTCATTTTATTAAATTCATATATTAAGTTCACAGACATGTTACATTGCAGTATTTAAAGTCAACATTGTTTGTTTGCTGCCAGACAGACATGTCCTTTGTACCGTCTAAGGACTGCCACGGATGTCTTCCTTGGAATTCAGTTGTAAACTCATTTTTAAATACTTTTTTATGCATCACTTAATATTTTTGCAGTGATGAAATGAAAAAAGTTAAGGTTGGTGTGATGTGTAGACTGGATGTACAAAATGAGAAATGTATAGAAAATTTTAAAAACAAGATCGAAAGTTGTATACAAGATGTTAATGTGAAAACCTCAAGTGAGAGACTTATGGGAGACCTAGGCATAAATGGGAGAATTCTCTTCATTGGAGAGGTAGGTAGACCTTGAACTGGCTTATCATGGGATCCAGTAGTAGGGTTTTGTGAATGTAGTAATGGACCTTTGGGTTGAAGACTGAAGTCTTTCCAATTGATTTATTTGTTTATTTCACTAGACACTGTGCCTTGAAGTTTGCCAGTAGTTTTTATATTCTTATCCTGAATTGTCAGCCATAGAATATGCTGTGATTCTTCTGTAGAAAAATATATTGATAAATCATTGGTAGTGATGGTTTTGTGTTTTGATATGTAGTGACAGACTCCCTTCCAGTGTCATTTTCGGTCTTGGAAGGATAAATTCTCTTGCCACTTTTCATGTGATGGGTTTAGCTTTGGGAGCAATGTAAATGTACTGCACTTTTGCTGAATGGTTATTTCATCTTTGTACTTTATTGTATTTTTTCAGGTGTTTTAAATTGGCTTGATAGTAGTGCAAAAGCAGATCATTCTTCACCAGATAAGGTGAGCATTGATGCTTTTATGACATACTGTTTTGTGTTACAAACACTTGGTCTGTTAATGGATGTGCAGTTTGGGGCTTATTTACTCAGCTTTGTTGAAACAGGTGTGACTGCAGAGAAACTGAAATCAGATGTGTCAGTAAGATTGTAGCATATTATGTGTACTTGTAGTTTATTGAGCAATGCTGTCAGTGACTTGGACTGTGTAGTATTGAATGATTGGATAATAAGTAGAAATGAATTTGAAAGGGTGTGCAAGGGCATAGGGGTTAGGGAAGAAAGCAGTTATGGCCCAATTTAAGGTACTATAATGATATAAGTAAGTTTATTTACAACTTATTGCACTAGTTAAAATATAAAAGTAATTCGTGCTTGTTTGGGCCATCTTTAGGGAGTACATGTCACATGAAGTTCATCTGTATAATTAAAATACAACAGCGTTGGTAAAATACAAGTTGAAGTGTACAGCATGTGTACACATACGCATGCACGCACACACACACACACGTGCATGCACACATGGGCATATGTATGTAAGTATAGTGCTATAGGTGAAGTATGTACGTGATTCAGTTGTGATGGTTGTAATGAGACATCAGCTCTTCCAGTCAAATTTTTGATTGTTAAGTCTGAAATTTTAAATTAAAATAATTTAAATTTAAATCTAGATATTTAGATTTTGCCATCTTATAAAGTATATAAAATATATAAATATGGTGATAAACAGTATAGCAAACATAACCCTGTGAGTGGCTGAGATGGGGTTTCATAAAAATACCCTGTACTAGTGAGGGACGTAAAGAAACCTTTCTGCAGTTGATATGCTCTCGAGTTTATGCATTTGCTTGTTTAAGTTGGATGTCATGTAACTTTTCATGTAAGGTGTTGTACTCTTAACATTTTGTTCATCCATTAATGATTCATTGTATTGATAAAGATGAATGTAAAGATTTGTCTGAAGAGACTGAAGAAAACCTTGGTCAGGATTCAAAACTAAGCATTTTCAGTATATCCTCAAGTCCATTAGCTTGGTGAGATAAGGGAAGTCTCTCTTTGGTTCTCTAATTTAGTTTATTGGTGCTCATTGGGTGGAGAGCTTCCATATTCTTAGGCCTACAGCTCATACACAGAAGAACCTAATTAAATGCATGTTGTTAGAATACATAAATTCTTCAGATTTTGACTGTTATTACTTTTTCTAGTACTGGAATTTGTTGTGGCATTTGATGCACATTGGAGTTACATATAATAACATTCTTATTTCTTGTGATCTTATGTGTTATGAAACTCTGTACTCTGGTAGGGTGTTAACCGACACTTTAGGTGAATGTACGTATTCCATCTTCAGATGCTTGTAACTTGGCTTGTTCGACATGTATGGCACTTTTTTTTTAAACCTGTTGCTTTACTGTAGATTTTATCCATGGCTTATCCATCAGCAGCAGCAGAGACAGGGTGTAAGTCATATAGGATTGTTCTGTCATCACGGGTTTGGGTTTGTGCATCTTTTGCTTGGTGAACCTATTTTTCAACTGCTGGTTGGATTGTGTTCATGTACTGACTTGGGAATGCATGTGTCGTTTATCACTAATGAACGTTGTGTCCACGTGCATCTGAGCTGAATACCCGATGTAGACAATCATTTCTTAACCTTCCTTACTAGTGTGTGTGTTTATATGTATATGTATATGTGTTTGTGTGTGTGTGTGTTATGTTTTAGCTGCACACACCAGACACGGATAAGCTAACAAGAAAGGAGTCCTACAAAGCTCAACGAAAGAATTATTGTCGTGAAAAGAAAAGAGTGGCAAATGAACTGCTAAGCTCACTTAAAGATCCATCTGTAATTGTATTAGCTGATTGGTTGAAAGTTAGAGGAACTCTGAAGAGCTGGACGAAGCTGTGGTGCATTCTGAAACCTGGGTTACTACTGCTGTACAAGAGCGCCAAGGTTAAGGCAAGTAAATAGTTCTGTTGCGTCACGAGCAAGCTGTATAGTGACACCCTCATTTTGTCTTACTGCAGTCTTGTATCTAATGAATACTTGTTCTGATCACAACCAAAAACAAATATCAACAGTGTATTATTTACTCATATTTGGTGAACTTTCATTTATTGAATAGCTTGCATTTTGTGAAAGTAATTTTTTACCTTCCAGAATTCATGCCTTAATTTAATGCAAGTGCAGTTGAAAGAGTGTTCGTCGAGTATTGACCTTCTCTTCGAGCTGTCAGTTATTACTGCACAGTGTTTATAGCATAATTTCGTTGAATATTCTATAAATTATTTTGTTTTTAATAATTTTGTGATTTATTTATCCATGTAGAAACAGTTTCTTTCTTTAAGTGTTAATTTTGTGTGTTTTTTGTTTTATGAATGTTTTATGTTTTATAATTTTAATTTGGATTTTTTGTGTTTTATGATATTAAATATTATGTAATTATATTTGTTATAGTTGCAACACTGTTTTTAATTGTTCGTGTAATGAATATAATTTGATCACAATTACACACTTGCTTTTTGTGACCCTTCTGGTGCCTGCAATTTTGAGATGTCTCATAGATCTTTGGGAAATTTATGCACCCCGATGCAAAAATTATATGTGTATAATACAAGGGGATGCTGATAAGTCCTTAGCCCGACCTACTTCCCGATGTTGTGGGATGGAATATGGAATCGATAGAGTCGGAAAGACGGGTCTGTTCATGTGCCGAATTGCAAGTCTTTTCTAGTTACAGAGGCTGAAAGGAAGCATATCAGGCGATGTGCGCGATTTCAACAACATGAAGATGCGAGCTGTCATAAAGTCTTTTTCCTGCAAGGCAAGGCGCTGAAGGATATTCACGCCATTCTGACAAGAACATTAGGGGAACATGCACCATCGTATGCCACCGTCAAAAGCTGGGTGGCCCAGTTTAAACGTGATTTTTCCACCTGTGATGTGCCTCATCTTGGACGACCCAAAACAGTGACCACCCCAGAGATTATTGATCAAATTCATGAGTTAATCTTGGCAGATTGCCGGATTTTGGCTAAATCAGTAGCTGAGCAACTGGGCATCTCATGTGAGTGGGTTGGGTTCATCATTCATGAAGATTTGGACATGCGGAACCTCTCTGAAAAGTGGGTCCCGAAATGCCTGAACACAGTTGAAAAAGTCAACAGTGCCAGTTGTCTGAGCAAATTTAGTATATTTTTGGTGCGATCCAAATGATTTCCTGTCGCGATTGGTGACAATGGATGAAACCTGGTTATATCACTATGACCCGGAGACAAAGCAACAATCAATGGAGTGGCGGCATAGCGGCT
>Ga0123352_10007564_pt1 | contig 16785 bp, 9 predicted proteins | sample TergutLab28metaG_FD_89700 | JGI IMG/M metagenome (GOLD analysis project Ga0123352, IMG submission 89700) | Labiotermes labralis P1 segment gut microbial communities from Petit-Saut dam, French Guiana - Lab288 P1 | ecosystem: Host-associated > Arthropoda: Insects > Digestive system > Gut ... | reverse complement strand
TCATGTATTATGCTGGTTTATTATTTTGTTCCGTTTATTGTCAGTAATCGTTACCTTCTATTCTGAGTTTCAAATGGTCATAACTCCGTAACCGTCCAAAATCGGACACATGTTTATATGAACATTTTTGATCACAAAGACCTAGGAAATCACCTCCTGCAGTTATGCCCTAAAGTCGTGAAACACCCTGTATACATTCAATGTATCAGGCTCAAATTAGCAGCATTAATTTATGTGTACTTACAAATCACCCATCACTGTTAGACATTTGTTTTTTAAGAAGCAATTATCTGGTTGTATGTCACATAGTTTTAAAATAATTAGAAAAAGAATCAAATTATGAAGTATCAATTACACATTTTTAAACTTACTGTCATAGCAGACTAAGATGGCATCTTTCTCTAGTTGTGAAACATTAGTGACATTAATGTTTTCTCTTCGAGGTACAACTGTAGCTGTAATATAACAGAAAAAAAAACACAGTAAACAGCAATTCTAGTACTATATCACAGTGGGAGAATTTGATTTTAGCCCCTTTTTGTACCAACCACTTCAAGATTTCCTTGCCAGTGAGGGTTGCCAATGCATTGTTAATGGTGTCTGGAATTCTGAAAACAGGTACCAAAGGAGGCATTTGTTCACAAGTAGTTCAAAACAGCCTCTAACCCACCAATAGTCACTCAGAGCTTTCAACAGAAAGCTCTGTGTCAGTACAAAGAAACCAACTGTATGATGCACCATTGATGGCACAAAAATACACAGTCTCTTCTAAATAATGTAGCACATTTCGCCAATGAACATTTTGAAGAAATATAACATAAACACACAAACAAATTACAAATAAAGGATTACAATAAAAGATGTGCAAAATTTATAATATGACCAGCTGCACAACTAGCCACTTAAATAGAAACACTCCCTGGCTGTGTGTGCGCAAATAAAATTTAAAAGGTCATAAAATCAAGGTCAATAAAATAAACTCAACTATATACTAAACAGTATTCTTGATAGAAAAAATCTCTGAATCAACCATCTCACTTTGTCCAAACTGCATCACTGATACCACAAATAAATCATCCACTCATGGCTTTAATGTGGTGAAAAGAGTATCTCTAACAAATGTACATTTTAAAGATAAGAAAGCCTGTCTGCAGTGGAAAGAATTTTCAAATACTCTTTGTGGAATGACAATCTGTAAGTTATATGTGAGTAAATATGGTATTTGTTAATATACTAGCCAAAATATTTTCCCTGGTACTCTACTTATAATTACTGGCATGTTATCTTCTTGACACATGTATGAAACCAAATGTCAGAAATGCAAACAGAGTAAAATTAAATTCATCATGATATAAAAATCCCTAAGCCAAATAAAAATCATCCACTGAAACAAACCTGTTCCATCCATGTCTTCCAGTTCATCACTATGGAACCAACTAGCCCCTGAATTCATGTTGATCAGGTCCAGCTTCAGCCTATTTTGCTCATATGCCTGCTTTACACTGACACATACCATAGGATACTCCATTTCAGGGGTAATGATCATCTCAAATACTGACAGTGGCACTGGCAGGATACATTCAAAATGCTGTTAAAAAATAATTAGAAAATTGTTAAAGTTCATATTTTTCTAGACAACAGGCTAGAGTGCAGTCATTATAATTTTAAATTCTAAGATTTCTACTATTATCACATGCTATTAAAAAAAATTTATAAGTATACAATTTATGTCTTCTTGGATGTGTTTCCGTGTTGTCAGCTTACAGTCTACTGCGATTTTGAAGGAATATCAGGGAACATTAACCCAGTGACATAGTGTCACCTCAAAGAAGTTCTGAACCCTCAACAAAACCACCGCAGAAACTTCATATCTTGCATTTTTATAAGTACTTTAAAAGTGTGAATTAAAGTAAAAATATGTCTTGTTAATCTGAATTTGTAAGGAGTTAAAAGGATAGAAGTGAAGAATTCTTGAACAAAATTATGTTCAGATTAATCTGCATATTATGTAATATTGTACTTACTGAACTAAAAATATTCCACTCCATTGCCTTTGGAAAATGCCTTTTCTTATTGTTATTGTTATTATTGTCAATTATACCTTCCAACCTCTTATTAATTAGAAACATAAATATATATCTATATGCCATCAGTGTTCCACATTAAACCAATCAACAGAAATAACAAAAAAAAATTATTAAGGATCAGCTTTTTTTAAAAAGTACTACAATTTGACAATGATGGGATCTGACAACAAGCAGTATGGTACACGGGTGTAAACATTTTGGAGGAACTTGTCTACCAAACTACACAGCACCTCATTCCAAAAGACCAATTTTTAACAGTCATCACTGTGAGAACAGAAACTCACAAACTCTAACGCACCTGTTATGAAATAATTGCATATTGGCTCTAAAATGAATGCATACAGGAAAAGCCATGCCTGTTTGTCTGTACACCCACATGTTTCAATTACGAAGCACTGGATGGCTTTCGACAAAGTGTAATAGGAACACCATGTCACTGTAAACCATTCCAAACTCATGTTACTAAATTTCCTACATCTGGTAATAACAATGCATCAACCTGTGAAGTGAGAGCAGTACTAGTGCCAACACTAAATATACTCACCACAGTAACCAACAGTAATAATAAGATGTTGGGTAACCAAAGTAACAAATTTTCAACAGTTTACAAACACTTGTGAAGAAGATATGGAGGAGAATATGTAGTCTATACACAATACAAGCAGTATTATGAAATGGTACTATGGTTTATGTATGACTCATGAAGTCAGCAGTAGAACAATAATAAATACAACTTCTACATAATACATATTAACAACACTATACACTTACTCAGACTACTGAAGGCTGTTGTAAGAGAGACTGAACTGAAAGTTTGCTTAATATTGCAAGGTATTCAGAACAGATACAAGCATTCAGAAAGCCAACGTGCCAGGAATATGCATGTAAACTGTCAGCCCTCCAGCATAGACTGCACCCTTCCACTCATTTATCTGTACATATGCATCCAAATCTTCAAGTTGGGCAGTTTGGATCTGTCATCATCAGGCTAACATGGAGTTGGGCCAATTGATGACCAGTTCTGGCCTCACACATCTGTAACTCTCGTTAATGGTCTCCCCTGGTATCTTCTGCCTGTTGGTCTGTAGTGTTTCAGTATTCTTGGTAACCTATTATTGGGCATTCTGTTTATATGTTGTAACCAATTTCTTTAGTATTCCTGTATTTTGTCCAAAACTGCTGTTGTGTTTAGTTGTTTTGCAATCTCTGTGTTTGTTTTAAAATTTGCCCAAGTGCATCCTGTTCCTTTTCTCATACATTTCATCTCTGCTGCTGTTATTCTTCTTGTGTCTCTGCTTTAATGGTCCAATTTTCACTACCATGTTACAGGGCAGGAAGGGCTAGTATTAATGTATAGTTTTATTCTTGTTTCTATTTATTTCAGGGCAGAAAATATTTTCCCTCCCCCCTGTACCTCCCCACTACTTTTACTAGATCCAGCCAGTACTGTCACTTGAAATTCTCAATATATCTCACCCAGTTTTTAAACAATTCCACCTTCTAGCCTGTCACATCTGCTGCAGTCTTTCATAAATTCCCAGACCAGCACATTTTAAAGGAATTTCACACAATTATAAAATATTTGTTGCAATTTATCCTTTGCATTTAGATATTTCCTGTAACTCTGAGCAATACGGAGAGAATAGATAATCACTACACTCACAAAACACTTCACTTATTGTCAAGGGCCATGTCAGATACCAATGACGAGAATTTAGCCAAACAGGCGAACATGGAGATGACAGGAACAACACAGGCACTACAGAAATAAATTCTGGAGAGGTTACTGATGGACCCAACTAATCACCATACATACTTACATACAGTAAAAGTTGTGGTAAAGCACCTTAACAAACATGGTGAACATCTATACTCAAAAGAGAGGAAGAGAGACAGAAACAAAAGTAACAAAGTGAGAAATAAGCTTTGGTAGGTTCACATCCTACAGCAGTTAGTTCAAACCACCTAAATATGAATCATCTTTGGGCTGAATATAGAATGGGCATGGAGAAATAACACAGAATGTTAGCTTTAACAAAAAAACTTGGATGATCATGACATAAGGAAATGACAGTATACCAACAACATGGCAGCAATTTATGTAATTTTTTAGCAATTTGTTTGAAACTGCCAAACTTGTTACATTACAGGTTACTGTTCTTTTACTGATTTCATGTTTTCCGCAAGGAACGATTTCAGGTGACCTTATTTGTTGGGAGGAAGAATACTCTAAATAATTATCCCAATGAGCCTGTTTTGGGTTCTGTTCATTACTTTCATGTTTCTGTGTTTATTTTAGTCTAGAGACTAAGCATGTGACTCCACAGTGACTGTCATGACAAACTTAATGTTCTTCCACATTCAACCAAAGCACCTCCAACCACAATATTTAAAAGACTATATTACCATATTTACCCAAATGCAAGATGATTCTAATCTAAGATGACTCCCCAAAAAGACACATCTGCCAAGGGTAAATGTAAGTATTTATCCAAACCTAAGACAAACCCCCAAAAATAAAATGTTTGCCAAGAAAAACTATTTTACTATTAATTTCACGCACTTAATAGACAAAGCATGTCAGATTCTCTCTACCTTTACCAATCAGTATCATTGTCTCCATCTTCACAGTCAGCATCCTCATCTTTCTCACATTCACTCCTAACATCCCAACCCTCTTCACTGCCATTCCACAACACAATATCACCAATTTTATCCACTGCATTGGCTATACAACACTAATCCAAACCCTTCAGTCACGTTAGGTGAGATGCGTGGTCATGGCGTTATGATTCACACTGACTAAATAATACATTTATATGACTTGGTTAATAAACTTACTTGAACTCACAGAGATTCACAATTTTCTCCACATATGGTATTAGAAGTATTAAGAATTTAAATACATGTGTTCTGGATTTTTGCATTGTGTCTGTGGTCTGATAAGTCTAAGTTCATGGTTCTTTGTATGGCTTTAATTTGTGGATTAGTCCAGGTGTTCTTTTTGAGTCTTGTAGCTAATTTTTAATTTTTCAATAGCCACTTTCCTGTTACTACCCTTGAACTAGATCTATTCTCACACACATATCTGAACAATTTACTGTTTCTGTGGTGACTAGTGATTGAGAATAACTCAATCTAAGGTTTCCTCAGGTTAGGTGCTTCTTAGCCTGAAAACAGAAACAGAGCTGGCTTCCAAAACATCACGCATCTTGAAGAAATTAGGCAATGGAAAAAGTCCCAAAAAAGAATATTGTGACAGTTAACTTCTGTCACGCTCTGTTCTCTCTTCGGGATTTATTGACCTTTGAATCTGGGACCAATGGGTTGTCCTGAAACGTCGGTGCTGAATTACCACTCTACACTGGGCAATATCTCAGAAGAGCACAGATCTCACATGATTTGGTGATGCAGGCCTTGGTTTGGCCCATCATGGTCTGGTACAGAGTGATACAGTTTGGCACGGTCCTGGTCCCCTTCATATGCAAATTTAACACAACCTCACATATTTAAGCACCAAATTTACGGGAAAAACCTCATCTTGCATTCGAGTAAATATGATATTTGAAAAAATTTCAAATAACTATTTTTGTCATACCAAGTACCCTTCATTATGTACTAAATTCATATAAATATGAAGTTTCTCCTCCACATTTTCTGTTATATACCTGCATTTCTACTGAGATCTCTCAGAATCAGCATTTCTACACTTAGTCACAAATTTGTGGACACCAACTGGAAGGTTACACAAGCTTAACTTTACCTGTCCACCTTCAGAATGACAAAAATCAAAACAGCTGGAAGGTTACTTCCAACACATTCACATCAATTAAACAGATAAATAAAAACAAAATTCATTAATATAATGTAGGCTCTGTCCACCCGCTCACAAAACTAACTTGCTTTACAAGACAATGACAATATTTCCCAAGGCCTGACTGCAAGAGTTCATCTCAACTAGCACATCTAGTGTGACACTGCATGTATAATTTGATATTCAAATGAAGATGTCACTACATTCTACTGCCCCTGTTCAGGCTTGCTTTGTTACACGCAAGCAGGGTCAGGGGCCATTATACCCTGGCAAGACTGTCACAAGCTATGTTAGCATTACACTTACCTTCAGAAGCATAAATTTGTTGAGAGGATCATACCACTGCATAAGGAAAATTCCAGATGACATAGCACCACACAGATACTTGTAACCATTGTAAGGATTTCTACTAACACAACATTTTGTACAACCTTTTGTGTCAGGGACTTTGGTAGTTAGTGCAAACTTGCGGGGTACTAATCTTTCTGGAATTTTGTTCATATGGAGTGAAAACCTGTGTGTTTGCTTGCTTTGCAGTGCTAGCAAGTCATGCCGGTACAGCTGAGGTGTCTTGCCTGTAACCAAAACAGAATCTTCAATTTAGTGTCTAAGAAACCAGCAGTCCTAAGTCTTGAGAACAAGCCATTACCTGTACTTACACCACAGCAGATAATAACTGCTTGTAAAAGCATTAGGAATTGAAAACATTATCATTGCTACTATACACAGACAAAACAGAGTTATAAAAATTCAGGTTCACACCTACTATGATTCTCACTGAAAATTCATCATCAAAATATGGTTTACAATGCTCCTGTTTGTGTAAAGACAGGCTATATTTAGCTGAATTTTTATATTTTTTTCTATATTCCCTCCATTTTCTGAAGCCCTATTTATGTCCCCAAAATCATATATGTCCTCCAAAGTTACGCAAATGTGTGAGATTAGCCCGACAGTGATCTCTAACTTCTTCTTCATTTTGCCCCTTGACATTGAATCTGTTCCTATCAAAGTTCTGTTTCTCTTTTACTTACTGAAAGTCTCTCCCTAACTTCTGCAGCAACCAGACAGTAATATGTGCCAGTCAGCTCCCCTGAAGGATGGTACATCAAGTACACTTGAATGCCCTCTCCTTTCTACCAAGATGCAATCTATCTGATTCAGTCTTAAACTTCAAGCATCCCCCATAAATAATAATAAAAATTGCATGGATTCAAATCAATATACATTTTCTTCTGTTAATGATCCAAAGACTGGTGTCAGAATTAATCAAATGCTAACCCTATGTTTCTTCAGATACGCATGCACTCACTGCACACCCAACTCAAATTCTGGTTCATGCAAAGGAATTTCATGAACTGCATGGCCATTTGCAGAATGGCAATACTACTACTTTTTTTTTTTGCCTGCTGGCACTCTCACTTAATGTAAACGATGCTTCATCTGAGACAAACACAAGCTATATTAATAAAGCTGCTTGGAAGCAATTTTCAAAACCCATGCAGTAGCAGCGTCTTGCCTCCAAGTCTGGACGAAAGGGCTATTTTACACCTGTAACTATGTACTGCTGTGGTGTTAAAAGTTTTACTAATAGGTGTGCTGAGACTTTTGACACTCAATTTGCAAGAGACAACAGGCATGAAAACTTTTGGCTTTCATGTAAATGCAATGTTAGCAACTTTCTCTTCAGTTGTAACAAGTTTCCACATTTTCTTTGTGTCTAGTAACAATCTGGGGGACTGCAGAAGCACAGTGGTTAAGGTGTTGTGCTACAAATCGGAAGGTTGCTGGTTCGATTCCAGATGGTGTCACTGGAATTTTTCATTGACATAATCCTTCTGATCGCACTATGGCCCTGGGGTCGACTCAGCCTCTAACAGAAATGAGTACCAGGAGTATTTCCTGGGGGTAAAAATGGCTGGTGCATACGGCTGACAACCTTACCACCATTCTGGGCCACTGTCACATAATGCGGGAACCTTAACTTCCTGGAACACTCTGGGCACCTCAGGCCTGTAATAGGACTGATTTACCTTTTTACCTAGTAATAAGCCTGCTGTTTGCAATTTATCTACATCTTGTTCTTTTACACAACACTGTAAATGCAAGATATTCCTTACAAAACCAGCAATGGAATTTTCCTCACAGTTGTTAAAGGTGAATAGACAATCTTCACTCACATAAATACATTAAAAAAATTGCAAAAAAATCCACCTACACCCTATGACTCATAAAGGAAGACTACACTCCTGTAGCTTGGCTCAGATTGCAGTAATAACAACACAGCAGCATGTGTGCTAGCTTTGGCTGTATGTTACGAAACTTGGAAAGCAATTAATCTCCCTTCACCATAGACACAACAATTATTTTTTGAGTCTTGCTTATTCTGCTAAATGATAATGCATTTGGCCTTGACAGCTAAGCTACAAGTATGTCATACCTGCCAAAGCACCATTAACATATTGCAACTATAAAACAAAATGCCACAAAATTAAGAGTAGCTATCTATCATTTGCACCATTACTTCATACAGGCTAAATCACATTTGAATACTGAATAGAACAACAACTCTCCTCCGCTTCATATTATCACGGCAGAATGCATAACTGTAATTGTGTCCAAAACTTTGTAACACAAATCATAAAAATGTACAACAACTACAAACAACACACTGCAAGGAAGACATGTCAACCTTTCATTCTAAACTGCACATTTAATTTCAGTTAAACCTACGCTAGCTCTGGGGTACACGGTGGCGCAGTTGGTTGAGGCATTGCTCTACAAGCTGGAAGGTTGCGGGTTCGATTCTTGATGGTGTCATTGGAATTTTTCACTGACATAATCCTTCCGGCTGTACTATGGCCCTGGGGTTGACTCAGCCTCTAACAGAAATGAGTACCAGGAATATTTCCAGGGGGGTAAAGGCGGCCGGTGCGTAGGGCTTACCACCTTCATATGCCAACTGTCTTGAAATCTGGGAGCCTCAACCTCCTGGAACCCTCAGGGCCTGTCCAGGCCTGTAATGGGATTGCTTTTTTTATGCTAGCTCTCATATACTGTCAGTAATGATGAGAAATCATGAAAATAGGCTCTGACACCCTATATTCAAAGCAAGCAAGAATCTATACAACAAATATTTAGACAGGAAACACTAACCTGATAGTGACATCAAGACATCCTTAATGACATACATCCATATCGTTCTGCGTGGATAAAGTTGATCTATTGCAGTTTCATGGAGTTCATTAAGGTTGAGATTGTATATGCCCTCTTCAGCACCAATGAGTATGTGCTGATCTCTTGTGTCTGGATGGATCCAGCTTGCAGTGCAATGGATACGGAGAGGACAACCATTGAACACCTAAAGAATAATGTAATATCAGCCACACGGTTACATATTATCAAATGTGAAGACTGACATGTACGTTAAAATAGAAGGGATAGGAAGGAAGTAAATGTGACCTATTTCAAGGCACTATACCAGCATTCATCCATCAAGACCCATCTACGATAAAGACTGTTAATACCTTAAATCAAGAAAAACCTTAAATGGGAGTTGTAACAAAATCAAAGAGAAAAATACTCCTGTGGTTACCAACACATTACATACAGTCTAAATTTTAAATGCATAATGTGTTCTTCATTCCATTTTATATTTATATTTTCACATTTCTTTTATTGCATGTTTATTAGCAAACAGCACCTCCCACGGGCTTTTTGACCAATCATGTGTACACACTAACTCATAAGAATCCATGGTATACTGTTGCAGCCATTTACAAATGATTCTGCCGTCACTTCACTTCACTGCGCATAATCATGGCACTGCTTACACAGCTCACACTACAAAGGCATACACAAAAACATATAAACCCTAAACTGAGGCTTCAAAATACAGCACAGACCAAACGTTCAAGGTAAAAAGGAAAAAAAACTTAAAATGTAAAAAAATTCTGAATTATTTACATGGGGTTTTGGTAGGGACCACAAAGAACCTAAAATAAGGGAAAATCTTACCTTGCGTACCCTTAAATCACAATTCTGCTGTACTACTACTATTTCAACCTGCCAAATATTGTCAGGCTTTAACATGGGTTGTTTCTGAGCTAAACATGTGAGTTGCAATTACTGTTAAGGGTTTCACAAAACAATAGTTCAGCTGAATATCGATAGTTACCAGAATTCATTTTCTCTCACTTGTAGTACCCACTATGCTGTTGATACTTACATCAAAAACTGCATTACCACTAAATGCCATATTTCAAGTCTGTACAGGCAGTCTACTTGGCACTGGCCAATTCTGCCAGAATTCTAACTGCCAAGACAATCACTGGGACTGTGTCTTGGATTCAGAGCATGCAATGAACTCATGTGACCTAGCTTTTGTTAACACGCAGAAGAGTCAATTTTACAGTTTCAGTATTTCCTGATGAGACTAAGTATATAATTAAAAGTGTAACTTAAATACCCTTACTTCTGCAGATAATTCTCATACAAAGTAAGAAAAAAATTTTATATTAGGACCTCTGATCCACATATAAACAAACACTGAAAGAAATGTTTGTTGTACTACAAGGGGAGAGGTGAGAGATAAATATAGAATTTATACACCACGATACAAACTTTATGTTGAAAGGGCAAGTCTCTTGATATAAAAACCAAAATAGATGAATACAAAATAAATTCAGTAATGTTAAGTTGCCTGACAGTTAATTTTAACTGTCTGCTTTGAATCTAAAATACGAAACAGCTTTTTCAGAATTTAGTTTTTAAAAGTTTCGCTCATAACATGTCCTTTAAAAAATCTAACAGAACTGTGGTTAAAACATCTACATCTTTATGTGTGACAAAAAAAAGGGGGAAAAGGGGCACTCAGTCACAACTATCTTATTAAAACACATTGTGCAACATTTTGGCCTTAGCCAAGAGCCATCATCAGGCACTATACAAAATACATGTAGGAGGAGCACTTTGTATTCAACACAATAAATATTTAAGTGAAAAGGACCTTAACCTTCCAATATGTTGTGTGTCATAAAAGCCGGAAATGAAATAATAAGATAAAAATTAATAGACACTTTTTCTTAGAAAGATTACATGGTACTTCATTTACATGAATTGATGATACTTTTCTATTATACAGGCCTCTGTAGGATGGAACTATAGAAGGCAACAACCAGAATGTACCCCTCATAAATGTTGGAGGACAACTGTCACTTCCTCATGTCACAAAAGTACTTCTGTGAAATGAGGAAGTGAAACATTTAAGAAGGATAAATTACGCTGAATAGCTAAGTCACCTGTCAAAAATCCACAGGTCTGCAATTCACCACACTGGACAAAGCACCATACTATACCCACACTCAAGTCAGTAACATCAATTTAAAAAATGTAATTACATTCAAATACCTGGGAACAAGATGTAAGTATATACATATGATTAGGAAACTACTGTAGCAACAGGCCCATATCACACACAATAAGCGTAACAATCTCCATGTGGTTATTTAAGTACCATAGTAAAAAATGTAAAGTTGGCTCCACACACCATGAAGGAATATGAGGAGTGAGGGTATATAGCTCCACTCACTATTAACCTTCGCATTAGATGGACGTGAGTGGTCACCCTAGTGATCAAGCCACTTTACCCCCTGAAGAAAGAGCCCTGGTACTCCCTGTAGAGGGGGCTGGCAAGGCCAAAGAGCTGGCCTGGATATTTTGGAGAAGACAGAAATCTCTTAACCCTACTGGGATTGGAATACTAGATCATCCAGCCCATAGCCTAGTTATTACTGTCTAGTGCTATCCTGGATCCCATTTAAGCACCATGACATGAAGGTATAAGGGGGTTGCAGACACACAGATTCACACATATTAACCTCAGCAATAGATGGAGGAGAAAACCATACACACGAACATCAAGTCCTTGTTTTACAACCCTGCTGCATTCCTGAAAAAGCAGGAGTAAATCAAAAAGGCATAAATAAATAATGACATTCTCGTAAGAAAAAAGGGCTTAAATACACGCTAATAAACCAGCCACAGGGCATTAAACTGAAAATGAAAGAGCGCAAATTCAGAAGTGTTGTGAACTGGCATGGGGTGTTAAAGCAAAAGGGCATAAAATAAACAGGTGTAAAACAAGGCTTTGATGTACTACAACATCTTCAATTCTGACATCATTTTATTCATCATGGTAATTAATAATTAATAACAATTTGGTCACTTATATAAAACTTATTCCACAATCTATTTGTAGCCTCACAGTGTGGCCTTACAGTGCAGTCAAAACTGTTGATTGTGAACTGAAATCAAATGTGTTCATTAACTACTATCACATCCACCAATATGAAACCTATCAACTCTACTCAAGCTGGGATACACCAACTAATACAAAAAATTGGAATCCTAAGACAAAATACAATAAATTCCTTAAAGAGTGAAAACTTTGGACCTCTGTGAGCAAGGAAGTCAGAATTTTAACCACACATTTAAAAAAGCCTGTACGGGCTTTTCAGAAATATTCGTCATTCTGTTGCAATATGAAAGCACTTACCTTGGAAAAACACGCCCCCATGTGGACCTTTGGAGTAGGAGGAAGTCCATTACTGACAGGTCGTGGAGGAGTATGTCGTTTCCTCTCCCTTCGTCTAGGTGGAACTGGTGGGGTGTCAGAGAGAAGGTCAGGCTCTGGACCAGAACCTAACCCATCACCTGAAATTTATTTACACTTCTAAAATTCTGCTAAAGTTCAGCCATATATTGCATTAACATGCATGCACACACATGCATACAAAGACCTTGGGAACTGCCAAAATAAAAACTGACATATTGACTAGTTTAAACAGGTAATGGAGGGAATATCTGACTCACTATTTAGGTTTGGAATATTAAATGAATTTCCTTAACTGTAAGTTGTCAGGAGGACTGCCTTTCATACAGTAAATACAGTACTTCAATGGAACACATCATGCACAGCTTGTCCTGCAACAGAGGGCTCGGAAAAAAGATTCTAGATAAATGGGCAGTAACGCTTCGATCAAACAAATTTAAAGTATGTTTATTTCTGCCATTTTAATTTACGTGGGATTATTCATATATCACACTCCTTGAACATGCCATAGTCAACTGAGCAATTCAGATGTAAATTCACTGCACTTACCATTAGAGCAAGTGTCCTTGCTGGTTGCACCACTATCACTAAGTGATCGCTGACGCTGGCCGTTCAATGTCAATGTTGCCACTAGTCCAAACATTTCATCCATTGAACTATGCCTTCTTGGGGAACCTCCCGCCCCTGAGTAATGGAGGGTAATTAACATATTTAAATAGTTACTTAATTTACACAGGCTTTGAGAAGGCAGGGTATTCAGAAGTGACTTTGCATCTTTTAAATGTACAGAAATGCACCTCTTGTGATAAACCCCATACAAAAATGAACACAGGGCCTGGACGTTTAAATACAAACACTTACAAAATTAAACCTCAAAGAAGAGTTCAGACAGAAATACTACAAGGTACAGTAAATCAAACATTAACAAATTATTCTGCTTCATACCTGTATATTTCTTTCATCCCCATTTAGTCTCAAAGCAGGTGAAAGAATTTGTCCATTTTATGGACAACTTAATACTTACACATTTACCTACATCTGGGTTTAAGACCCCTTGCATAATAAAACCCTTCATGGAACACCCTAAAAGCTCTACACAAGTGCAATCATACTGCTTGTCAAAGAAAAAAAATACAACAAAATGTTTGAGCCAGTATATTAATGACAACTTTTACCTAATGGATCATAAAGTAGTACAATGAGGAATATCACTCCTTAAAACCATCAATTGACTCCAATGAGCAGAAACCCTCTTAAGAAGTGAGTGGTTGCTCAGCTAGTCAAGAACTTCCCTACCTATTATTATAGAACATGGAGGTTCACTGCAAGTGAACATCACTGGTCCCTCTCCTAACCTACAAATATCTGGTCACTGCCCTCCAAAACTATTTACCTAAGATCCAGTTTAATACTAAAGACGAAAACTGGTGAGGTCACACAAATGTGTCCTGATGAAACAATACATTTTACTTTAAGAAAAAATGTGTATGTCCCATGAACTTAATATCAGTAAACTTAACTGAACATATCAGTAGTGTTTAAGTGTCTTGGCCAGTAAAGTTCTTTCAGTGCCATTAAATTTTAAGACAAGGAATTTGAATCAGAGTCCAAACAAGGGGCCATGACTACGAAAAAAGGCTGAACAACCAAACAAAGATGAATGAAAGTCCATCTTAAAGCAACATAAAAATGCATGTTTGTGCTCAGTGCATAAATAAAGCGTTGTAAAGCAATAGGTCATGTATTTATGCACATGTGATTGACCATTTGCACATGTTTAATTTTGATCAAGTATAATCTGTATCATACATCATACTACGATAAAAATTGTTGACTGGGCATCAGGCAGGCCAGGCAACAATTTTGTACCCTGCTGTCTAATATTTGTAGGTCCCCCATGTGGAACTCTTTCACGTTACCCTTCCAGTGCTTAGAATCTCTCGGTGGCTCCTAGATTTTTGGAAAATTTGTGTACTTTGAATCATACAACTACATATGAAGGTAAAAACTTCTGAAAATGAGTACACATGTAGATTATTTATGCATTTTGAAAAATTTATTGAACTGTATGTTGCCTTCAGATTAGACAGAGATCAGAGTGAACCAGTAAGAAGTTCACATTAAATATGTATCTAAAATTAAGACATGTAACTTTTATTTAAATATTCTTGATACAATTTATACTTAATGAAATATCATGAAAAATTATTCATGCACGTGACCTCTACTCACTACTGTCAGTGGGTTAACTAACAGTGGGAGAAGTCATTTAGCCTTTAATGTAGCTTATGTATACAGCTGAACAGCTTTACCTGTTTAAAAAGCTTGTACCTTTGTACCATTAACACAAGACAAATTTAATCTAAATTTATGTCATTCAATTACATACACAACCAAACCCTTAGACAAAGAAAGAATTAGACCACAACACTAACTGGATCATGCAATGTTGATTAGAGTAAGAAGTGATTTCAACAAATTCTGTCAGACAAAATGCTTTGTATGTCTACACACAGTAACTAACTGTTCTGTACCCATTTAAATATCACATGGCTGTTCAACAAAATTGGAGATTACTTTACTTCCTCCTCCCTCTTACTTCATGCAGCAACAGTTCAGTGTTTACTGCTTGAGACTACATACTACTTTTCCACTGGAATGAACACTGATTTTCTCTGTGCATAAGTCAATACCTTATGCTGAATAATGTGTTGTAATTTTAAGCAATGCGAACACAGAGGCAGTAATAATTTTTTATTGAACAAATATATGGATTTCCTTCACTTGGCCAAAACATTACACACATCTGCCTCAGCAACATCACTCACAGTAACTACAATGTTAATAAATTATGTCTATTCATGTAACATTAGTGTAAACAACTTGAGCCTACAAACTGAAAATGTTTTTTATCCTGTCCAACACATCAAATAGAGATTATTTGGGCTTCTTCACAACTAACAAATCAAAGTCCACATATAAGAAGACAGTAAATTTATCTTTTCTCCATGTGATAATCATCATGGCTTAATTCCCTCTGGACCTGTAGAAGATAGGGGAAAAATGGGACTTTAGCTCAGTACAGTGAACAAAACTGTAAAGTCCTGTAAGAAGTTCCACATCTACCTTGCTTTGAAACTAAGTTACATATGTTACAGCAACCAGTTTTCCTCAGTTCTATTTCATATTATCTTTTCTCATGGAGGTTGAGAGGAAAATATTTTGTCAATAAATTCCTTGGAATATCTGTAAATGTGTGCTGCTGAAGGAGATAATATTCCTGTGACAGTTACCAGATACAACACAGGTACAAGGTTCAGATTAAAGCATCTGACAAACATATCAACTTTCAAATACAACATGAACCTGAAAACTGTAAGGAAGATTTTAAATTGTTGTTACTGATATTTAGCATTGTTCTGACATGCAGTATGCTCAACATACATGTGTGCAAATTAATTTATAATGGAGGTGCATTGCTGCTGCTTAAAATGTGCACTTTTCTGTCTCGGAAGCTAGCGGCATCATTGACATTTGCAAGAACTTGCGCTGTTAGTCATTATGCTACCATTTAGCAAATAGAATTAAGCTGTCATGCTTGACTGCCATAAGCAATGCCCTTATAAAACACAAAACTCCAAGATGATGTAAATGAAATTGTACCCTTCATCATAAATATGTGCAGGAGAAACATATCTAGCACAAACCATACAGACATCTCATTAATTATAATACAGACTCCTCAAGTATCATTTAAACTCAGACATGTAATTAAATGATCCTTACAAAAACCAGACAGAGGTTGTTTCAAAACAGAGTGCTGAGCAGAATATCTGGAGCTGACAGAAACTAACATGAGGCCAGAGAGAACTGCATAATGACAAGCTTCATGATTTTGTGATTTGCATTCATCACCAAATATAGAAGTATTTAAAAGAAGCAAATGAAGGTGAGATGGGCAGAGAAAGTGGCATGCAAGGAAGAGAACACAAACACATACAACATTCTGGTACCAAAACATGAAGCAAAGACATCACTTTGAAGACCTACATATAGACAGGGCCATCAAGAACAGGTGAACAGGTTCAGGCCCCGGTGAAAAAATCCCCCCCCCCCCCCCCCCCCCCCCCCCGGGGGGCGACAAAAAAAAAAAAAAAAAACAAAATAAAAACCCCCACCCCCCCCCCCCCCCCCCACCCCCCCACAACACACCCCACACACACACAACCCCAAGCACACCCGAAGGCCAAACAAACCAAAAGGAGACGGAG
>Ga0123352_10007560_pt1 | contig 16793 bp, 8 predicted proteins | sample TergutLab28metaG_FD_89700 | JGI IMG/M metagenome (GOLD analysis project Ga0123352, IMG submission 89700) | Labiotermes labralis P1 segment gut microbial communities from Petit-Saut dam, French Guiana - Lab288 P1 | ecosystem: Host-associated > Arthropoda: Insects > Digestive system > Gut ... | reverse complement strand
TCAGAACAAACAGCGACTTGTGCCACTTACAGCATAAACTGATTGGTTTTTGTAACCGAGATGAAAAGTGTTTACAGCGCGGTACGGACTGGGTCTTTAAATAGAGCGGTCTGCGCTTCGTCTGTAAAGGGTTAATTCAGCATATTATTCAGAAATATACATCGACGATAACTACAATGTTTTATAAATCTCAGTCAAAGGTAGTCCAAGAAGAATTATGCACACTCGTATGCCATCTAGCAGGCATGAGGCACCATTAAACGAACTTCACATATCACATTCCTTACGGACAGAATACAAATACGTTCCCCTGCGGTCAAAGAATTCCTGGATACATGGAATTCGACGGTTGCTGACCGTCTTTACTACATGCGCCATTTGTGCCTATCTGAGACGATTCCGCTCTATTATTTCAGATTCACTTTAATATTATCCTCCTATCTACGCCCTGGTTTCAGAGATACCTGTTTCCTTGTGGGTTCTAGGCCAAACGTGTGTATTTACCTTCTCTACAATACCATGTACATTCCTTGCCCTATTACGAAGCTTCTAATTATGTCATTTTCTCCAGTGACCTGTTGTTTCCGCCATCTTCGAGCACACTGTTCCCCTCAGCACTTTACTGGGCACCTACACGATCCATTATGATACTCAGCTTTCAATTGGTCAAAAATCATTTCTGAATAAACATGAAATTCCACAGCAATGTTGTTCCGATATCCGAGCGTCTGAATCCTTCTAATGAAACAGAATTCGTTAACGATTTACGGCCTAGTGTTAGGTGTTCTTCGCCCGGCACAAAGCAGCAAGTTGATTTAATTACAGTCCGGAATATACATACACAATTACGGGGCTTAATGCGGCGAACAATATGAATATTCGATGTATAAGAACACGACGTGCTGTCTCTAGCTGCACAGAACAATTTGAACAGCAAATCAGCAAACACTAGAGAGCCAGTACTTAAGGTAAACCTGGACTTAGGAGAGTTTATATACACGGGGAAAGGATGGCACCACGTAACACAAATCTTGCAGAGTTAAACAACTCGCCGGATTTCACTGGGTTCCAGATATCAAAGATGGTTAGGAGAGGCGTTAGGGACTTTCTTTGTAAACCTAAGATTTTTAGAAACAGAGGTAGGAAAGCAACTGTAAACGGGGTGAAATGAAAGGAATAGAAGTGTAGCGAAAATCATCTAAAAGGGCAGTGAAGTGAGGTGAGGTGAGGTGAAGTGTAGTGATGTGAGGTGAAATGGAGCGGTAGGAAATTTAATGGGGTTAAGCGAAATGAGAGGCTAGTGAAGTGTAGTTGGGTGAAGTTTAAATGAGAGGAAGTGACGTGTAGACGAGTGTAGTGACGTGAAGTGTAGTTGGGTGAAGTGTAGTGAAGAGGAATGAAGCTCTTAGTAAAAGCATGTCTAACATTATTAGAAGATATATAGATCATATAAAGTTTACTGCTTATACGTTTTTTTTTCGTTTATCACATTCTTTCATGTTTTTTTGGTTCCGTTTTTTATTACTGTATATGTGGTTGTATGTTTTGAATGATTTTGTTTAATTTTGTAAATTATGTATTTTTAATGTTATGTATACGTATTCTTATTGTTATGTATGTTCTGTTTCATTGTGTTTTGCTATGTATTGTTTGTGTCTAAACGTGTACTGTACTACTGCCACCGGGTGTCAACCCAACTGCAGTTAACAAATACATATCTTATCATATAGTTACAGTGAAGGAACTGGAAAAGCGTGGGGGGGGGGGACACAACTCAGTACAGTATGTCACAGAACTTGGCTGTGATGATGTTCGGTGCATTGAAGTGGCTCGGTATATATTCCGTATCGAGATTTCGTATTAGCGAAGTAGGAATCGTAATAGTGAGGTAGAAACCTATTGATGAAGAGTTACTTTACTGTCACCACCTGACTGTCTTCACGGGTTCGATTCCCGTTCGTGTCAGTGGCATTTTTCACTGACAATCCTTCCTGCCGTATTATGGCCCTGAAGTTCACTCAGCGTCTAAAAGAAATGAGTACCAGGAATATTTCATGGGGGGTAATGGCGGCCATTGCGTACAGCTGACAAAATTACCACCTTCATGTGCTGACTGCATTGAAATCTGGGAGCCTCAACTTCCTGGAACCCTCTGGGCCTGTCCAGGCCTGTGTTGGGATTGCTTTACCTTTTTACATTACTCTTTGTATGCAAATTACGTAATGGTTGACCTGCATATATGGCACATGACCCTCAAGAATTCTATGCAATACACGAAAGAAGAAGAGAGGACAGTTGATCAGTTTAGGTAAAAGGTACAGGTAAAAGTAAAGTTAAACCTGTAAGTTACCATGAAGGCAAAGAGGGGAAAGAGACGTATAGCTATACTCCGTCTTCAACCTCCGCACTAGATGTGGATGGGTGGTCAACGCAACCCTCGGCCGTTTTACCCACGGGGCACATTGTAGATAAGGCTGGTTGGGTCCAGGGCCGGTCTGGACAGATGCGAAAAATGTCGCTCCCACCGGCATTCGATCGCCAGACCGTACAGCCAGTAGTTTCGGTACACCGACTGAGCTACACAGGGAGATTTTCATTTGAACTATTATTTTGCCAGTCATCAACACAGAACAAACCGGGAAGGCAAGAATCATTATCCAAAGTTTGGTCTGTGGACACGTGGATATAACGCTCCATACATTCCAAACGTGGAACTACACGCTGTTCGACCAAGGCCACTTCTGTGTGGTCAAAGTGCCCAGCAAACAATGTTTAAAAGTAAGGGTAACCACAGGGTGGTTCAGGACGTCATGATGAAGGGAAGAAACCCTACTGCCTCTCCTGTAAATCGAACTCCAATCATTTTGTTGAGTTCGTTAATATACAAGTTCCACTTGAGAAAACTAACCGCTGTCTATGTAAATCAAGTCAAAACACATTTTCCCCCACACGGCGCGACAGCTCCTAGTGGGCCAGGGCCTCCTCATTATCGAGGCTTCACGATGACACTCAGACACACAACACTCGGTAGGACTCCTCTGAGCAAGTGGTCAGCCCGACGCAGAGACCCCTACCTGACATCACACAGCACTCACAACAGACAGACATCCATGCCCCCGGCGGGATTCGAACTCACAATCCCAGCAAGCAAGCAGCCGCAGACCCACGCCTATGACCGCGCGGTCACTGGGAACGGCTGATCGAAACATATTACTACCACGAAATGACAATTATTCTGACTCAAGGGCCGACTGCATAGTGTGTGAAAGCGTGGGCTACCGGGGATGTTACACAGACCGGAACACACAATTCCATCGGCAACGGCATCTCCTAATGTCGTCTACATGGTTGTCAGACGTGCCCGCCCAACATGAATGTCAGAGAAGTTGCCGGGCGGAACAGGCGACTTCCCAGGCGTACAGCACCTTTGATAGGTACGATTCTGCGACGAACTTAGAGCACCACAACGCACTGAGTTGACCTTGTGATTCCAAGTTCGCATGATCAGTGAAAGGGAAAGACTACAGATTCGAATGTTACTACAGATGATTTGTCGGCGGTTGTATTGTGAGGGTACACACTGAGGCCTTACAGTGAACGGACCAACTGAACTGTTAAAAATTTGTTTTTGATTTCTCTTCTAAACACGGCAACATATTCAGAGTAAGGAAAAACACATGTAATATGTGCGATTGTGTGTCAAACTAAAATATATGCGAATGCGAACGGTAATGAATACCTAACAATTATGGCCGCTTTCTCAACAGAAGGACGCAAACTAATACACATACACCTTGGCACAAAAACAAGTTTTGATGTGTTTCATTGCCCTTACCTGTTGTTTCTGCAGGCAGGCCACGTCCCCACCAATGGGCCCCAGGCCGGTCAGTTCGGTGTCCTTGCGTATCACCCATTCGATCAGCTCCCGAAGCGACAAAAGGAGGGCGTTCCAGTGCTCCGCATTGCTTTCCAGTCTGTTCCTGTACATCAGAAATAAAAACACTTCAGCAGTGCAACTAAGAAGAAATATATATATTGCAGATGATGGTATTCCGGGTTTTTATAACGACTTGGGGAAGAACATGCTACTTTAATCTTGAGGGCTGGAGGTACCATGTCACTCCGAAACGTCGGTGTCTAGAAAACTACATGGTGTCAGAACTCAGAAAACTATTATCTGAACAATTTCCGCCATGAAATCCTGAGAACTTACAAGTAACAATCCGTTACCAAAACCTGTCCAACAACGCAAGAAATGGATCATAATGGCACACGTTTTAGCAGATTCATAAAATAAGAAGTGCCCCACCTCCTTCGTTTTAAAGACCTTAAATTAACAAGAATGTGCGTTGATACATAAAAAAGTAATCCCCCCCCCCAATCTAAGTTCCCTTGCACAGCCAAATGTCGAACATTTGCTGCACGATTGGTATCATCTTATTCATTATCTTTAAAACAAACGTCCTGGCCGCAGTACAATTCTTGTAAGTTAGACGAAACACCTGTACCCCAACTTAGTCCATCGATAGGTGAACCATATCGCTTAAATGAATACATTTATCTAATCTTATATGACAGTTACAAGGCTTATGAACACAAGGCGCCGCGACAGCAAATGACAGACAAGTCATGCGGGGTCACGTCCATTTCTTTTTACGACCCAAATTTATGAAAAGACTAACGCCGTGTTTGATTTTGCAAGGACTCGATCTGCGTACCTCCCGAATAGAAATGCTGGAATCGCTGCCGCTTGAGCTGAACCGTTTTGGAACTCGAATGTAGATAACAGGTTATGTCCAGTATAACACAGTACAACGCACAGTGTCTGCCTAAGCGCCAAACAGCGGAGCGCTAGTCTGTAAAGTACGCACATACGAGAACTCTCACTGACCACATGTACAAGTTAATTAAAGCTCACATTTACATCGGAGTTTGTTCATCGATCAGGAATTTACTGTTGAAGCAGCGAACAATTAAAACGAAGAGTTAAAATGAAAGCCACAATTTGCTGTTGCATCCGCAAGTGCTTGGGACTAATAAATCCAAATATACGTTAAACTGAATTGAAATGGTTCACAAATATATGAAAAAGAGCCGCCGAATACGATGGCTATTAAAAACAAACGGATTCGGCCAAGTCTATGAAACATAAATGAAGGAACATGTCGAGATCAGGGGTTAGAAAACACCAAGCTGAATAATGCAGGGCGTTTGTCTTTGTCTCGAACACCCCGTGTACCCTAATGACAGGAAAGAAGCACAGTCAACAGTATATATATATATATATATATATATATATATCAACAGTACACACGTACAGTAAGTCTCCATCTCTGAACGTTTCTAATATGACGTGTTACAATAATGCGACTTATTCTGGACACTGTCCGCCGTCTTGAGTTTCTTCAAACACGAAGCTTCGGAATATACATTTGTTTCCGCCACGTACTGTACATTTCCTACTAGTCCAGTCATTGGCAGCAGCATCTTCCAAGGGACCGAACTGAGTAGGCAGTTTGCGAATAAAGACACCAAGACACTACACGTATGCAGAATACTAGTGGAACTTGTACTGTAATGCAGGTCTGACGTGTCGCGCTTGATTCGACTCCTGGCTCTCTTACAAGAGGAGGACCAGACATCTAAAACACGCGGAAGAGGCGTGAATTAGTAACCGTATAACATGTATAAAATGTTAGGTTTGTGATATTCTGAGCTGTGACACTGTACAGTTTGGTAGGTGGGCTCTAGCGTATCGGAGGAAACGGATGTCTCCATAAATCACCCTGATGGAAGCAGCGGGTTAATCCGAAAAGCAGGTACACGTTCGTGGCTTGTCTTACAAAATGTACGCAATATACTTTTAAACATTTAAGCTCATATCGTCGTGTATATATATATATATATATATATTAGAGCTGATGTCTGATTTTGAATCCCGAATGACCTGGTTTACGTGTAATTCTGCACAAAACAGATATTATGATAAAATGATCCTCCGTCTAAAAAGTGATTAAAATCTGTCTTGATACGATTCTCAAAATTTCTAAGGTTATAACAGGCCATTCGAACACCAGTAAGATGAGATAGAAATTCAGTACTTCATGTGACATCGTTAAATAACACAGCCGTCAGGAGAGATTATATGACTGCACCGTCAATAGGCCGAAGAGTGAAATTCACCTAAATAACAATAATAATTCAGATCCTCGCGCACTGTTTACATCGAACAATTCAATGTGAGATGAGAATGGTTGTACATATCGAGTGCTAGAAACGGTTAAGGGCATCCCTGACTTGTGGACAAAAATATGAACTCGCATAAGCACATAAATTTCTAGAAAAAAAAGTGGGTTATTGGCAACATAAATTCTATGTCTGAACCTTCGATATTACTTTATGTGAGTCATAACTATGCGCTGACACATGATAATGCCACCTTGCACTTTTACACTGGGAAGAAAGTAGAACATAAAAACTGTCTGCACTCTTTTGCCACCCATGAAGCCTGCTCGATGTTTCCCATTAGGTTATCACAGGATGATCGGTAATTACAGTGCTAAGTTGGAACATCATCCATATACTCGTCATCGCACGCAATTAGAATCACACCTATCCATCAATCACGGGAAAAACTCTGGGTTGGAATATTTTCGTGACATTAATAATAATAGGTAAGTAGGTAAAAGCAAAGGTAAAGCAGTCCCGTTACAGGCCCGGAAGGGCCCAGAGGGTTCCAGGAAGTTAAGGTTCCCAGATTTCGTGACAATGGTACAGGATGGTGGTATGTTGTCAGCCTTACGCACCGGCCAACTTTACCCCCAGGAAATGCTCCTGGTACTCATTTCTGTTAGAAGCCACAGTGCGATCGTACCAGCGACCTTCCGATTTGCAGCACATCACCTTAACCACTGTGCTACCCTGGTCCCCTAAAACGTAACGTTATTAGCCTTACGCACCGGCCGTTTTTTATCCCCAGGAAATACTCCTGGTACTCATTTCTGTTAGAAGCTGATTCGACCCCAAGGTCATAGTGCGATCGGAAGGATTATGTCAATGAAAAATTCCAATGACACCAGCTGGGATCGATCCAGCAACCTTCCGATTTGTAGCACAGCACCTTAACCACTGTGCCACCGCGGTCCCCAATAAAGTAGGTGTTGAAATTTCTGAGCCTTTGTTGATGCAATTAAGTTACTTCATAGACAGCAGTGATTCTGGGATAGCGTGGTCGGTATAGGGGTTGGGTTAGGGGCTGGACAATAGGGAAGTAGTGATTAAATTCCACGAACTGGTCAACAAAGAACCTGTGGTTCGATTCCCGACAGGGGGCAAAAGATACTCCTCTACTACAAAACGATCAGGACCGGTTCTGAAGCCAACCCAGCCTGCTATTCAGCGGATACCGGGAACTGTTACGCCGGGGCGTAAAGCGGCAGAGGCGTGGACCTGACCGCTTACAATGAAGTTTCAAAAAAAAAGGTATCAAACACCACTTTATTCTGACTTCGATGTGCGCACTACAAATAGGTAGTAGATGGTACACACCACACTTCCAACTAGTCTTAACTGACGCAAACACTTGCCCTATCATAGTACGAAGGCTGGTATAACGGCAAGTCAAAAATCGGTATCAAATGTCTGTAGCCAGGACATGACAACTCAATTCACGTTGGTGTCTGCTGCAAATCGCATGCTGCTCACGGAATTGGAATAGGTGTAGATCATTTGGCGCGAGGTCGAGGTGTTCCATAATCTATTTGCCACAGCCGGCCAGTCACCAGTCCGGTTGGCGGTATGTGGCCAAGCGATTTCCAACTCCTTCAAACCGTAAAGAAGCGCAGGACTGGCAAAGTGCACCCCACTCCTTCACACGTCTTCATGAAATGCAAAGGACAAATTTGTGCTTGTACCTACAGAGCAGACTTTTCCTCTTGTCATTTTTAACCATTTTAGGCGCGTTCGCTTACTCGCGAAAAGCGCAGAACCGTCGTCGTGTAATCGTCTGTCCGGACGCAGCGTTCACTGGATGCATTTGCGCGAAATGTGATACTGGGGAGTTTTGTAAAAATCAGTCGAGAAAATCCGAATTTCGTTACAATTTAAAAAAAAAAATCTAGCGCTTCACACGAAAATCTAAATAATTTTAACTGTTGCCGGCGACACTAAATGGCCATAACAGCGCTCGCTTCGAGTGAATTTGTATCAGTCTGTAATAACAGCCCAGGAGGCATAAAAATTAAGCGAACGCATCAAAATGTTGTTATACATACAATGGGTATCGTGTTAAAATAACAGATGTGAGGCTGTTCTACAGTTTGGAGGAAATGTTGTATATATTGTACAGACCACCATATGCTGCGATGAACACTACACTGCGAGGGCCGTAAAAGGAAGTGGTAGTGGTCCTCTTGAAGGTATTATCCCGGTATGTCTAGAGAGTCTGAGACAAACCACCTGAATATAAGCCAGAAAAGCTTCTGCTTCAGCCAAATCGTGTCATCACTCAAGACGCATATAACAAGCCACACACTTTTCCGTGTACACCCCATGAAGATACAGGGGAGAGGAGGAATAGGAGGTATAGCTCCATTCATTCTTAACATCGGCATTAGATATAAGCCAGTGAAAAGCAATATACAAAAACATATAAAAACACAAAATTTTAATTTCGCATGCTGAAAGAAACGAATTCAAAATTAAAATATTTGCACATTATTACAGACTGTATATCCTTCCTATGTTTATCAGATCGCCAGAATCAAAACTCGGAAAATCAAAGGGCAGAGGTATTCCTACTACACATCCAGCCCACCGTATCCTAACAGTACTAAGCTATCTGTGTGAACTGCGCAGTCGTTCCTGTATAACGTCCTCCTTCGGGCCTGAGCCTTTCTTCTGAGCCTTTTTCTGCTTTTATTTTACATTTTCTTGCAATTAATTTTCTTCTTTCAACGCAGAAAAACAAATAACAAAATTGTTCTGGGGAGATATGACGTTCTCACGGAAGTGGCTATGAAGACCGCTCCTTCTCCGGTACTACGCCGTGTAGTGTGGTAACAACATACTGTACAAACGGATCGCAGACACTTGTCATTGCCTTCAGTGTAAAAGAGAACGTCCCAATCAATTTCATCACGCGCCGTTATAAATAAAACTTCAAACAATTATTTAATAAATATATACCTTGAATATTTAACGTTTTGGCGAGCACGTGTGATGAAATAATCTCTGAACTGAATATTAACTAGCCAGGTCAATTCCAAATGCAGCTTTCTCTTAATTTCGTTATCAATATCAATCCACTTGCTATTCATTGACAGCTGCTTCAATTTTCAACGGTTTCAAATTATACGTTGAATTACTCACAAATCTTCGCTGCCAACATTGTTTCTCACGTCGGTTGTCGTGTGTATCTCTCCGGCGAGACCAAAGCGACGTGCATGTCACACATCGTGCAGTGTGAGAAGGTGAATTTAGAGCACCCCTTTCTGCCTGTTTAAACAACTATGTTTCAAATGCAGGCGGTTAACATCCGCGGACTGTATTGGTTAACCGCACTGACCAAACATTCTGCACCACAGAGCTGTAACCAGGCGGGCTTCTCCAGCTGGGGTTCAGAGGAGAGTTATGGGCCGGAGACAGACCGGTAAAGAAGAGCATTCTCATTCTACATTCTCACAATTCAATTATTACGACTTCAGTTCCAGCAGCTAGACAAAAAGCTATAAGGCTTATAAAAAGCGACGCTAAGAGGGGAAAAATATACACTATCAAGCAGAATGGGATTTTTATAGTCCAGATAAATACTAAAATGCCCGAATATTTACATAAATCTAAACAAGAAAGGCAATGCGCGTATTAAATAACACTGAGGCGCGTTCGCGGAACCACTATTGACGTGGAAAACAGAACTATTAAATACTAAAACCGCGTGCCTGCCTTCTTGCGTTACTTATCCAGCATGCAATGCGCATGTGCCGTTTATATCGTCATTTCTGGCCTGCCTGTTTCTACCACATTTTTACACATTATTTCATATACAGCACGATTTTCGAGGAAAAGGTTAATGAATGTAAAACGTGTGTTTTGATTTTCTCTACAACTTTTGTCTAAAACGCTTCTCGTTCTACGAAAAACTCAGCGAAATACTATCATAAATGGACGTTGGTCTTTCTGTGAAGTACCCATTATCCTTGTCAGATTTTAACAATCTTGTATTTTAGCGAAAAAATTTCGAAAAATACTCAAATATAAAGTTCAAATGCGTCGCGTGGCAGCCGAGTGCGGAAAAACTGATGGGCGGACGGACGGACGGACATATATGACGAACATAATATTCGCTTTTCGCAATTTTCCGAACGCGCCTAACAATGAACCTCTCAACTCTGAAATTAATCTAAATAAAATCGTAAAAATTCAGTAGCAGCACCACGCAGGTTACGAATCTAAAAGTGTGAACATGCGTCGCTCCGCAGTTAAAAAAAAGGGGGGGGGGGGGGTTTAGGCAGAGCGTCTTAAATAAATTGCAGATAAATAAACACCACTAACAGACACGTGCGTTCGAACCTACACGGTAAAACTTACATTCAAGTTATTCAAAATACTTTCAACAACGCCATGTACCGTCGTCAATGACACACAAGAGTTGATGCACTTACAGCATTTTGCTGGTGAAATAATCATGGGGAAAAATTCGATCCCACGCCTCCTTTGCCCCAGTGTTTCTCTCTTCCTGGCATGCACAGCGATTTTAGTTGTCTTAAAAAACAACACAACTGTGGTGTTAGGTCAGGTGATCAGGGTGGATACTCCGAGATGTCTCTACATCCTACCTACCTTCCAGTTAATTAGGCAAATAGGAAATATCTGACACTATTTGGTATGACATATTTCGACAAGTACCAGAGATAGTCGCTTCAACATATAACAGCCCAGCAATCCCCCTGGAAGATGGATTGAATCTCGGCTCATCTCTAATTGATTATTCCGTCTCTCACATGTGCAACGTTTTCTAAGATCACAAATGTGCCAAATAACACTACAATTAAGTTTCGGAAGAGACTCATCATAACAAATTACTTGGGCGAATAAAGTTTTTTTAATGCCTGCTCGTTGGGCGAGAAGCTCCCGACATTTCGTACGATTGTAGTACATTCATCTACAGGGGCAAACAGTCCAAACAGACAAACATTTTAAATGTGTCCATGTCCAACAAGTAATTTGTATCGAAATAACGCCCAATTTTTCGATTAAAAAATATGTTATTTTGAGAACCGCGCCGTTTTGGAATTTTACACAGCGTAGATCAGCAGTTCCTTACCGACATTTCGCGACAACCCACGCTTCGTAAAATCCCAAAACAGCGCAGATCTCATGCACGCCGCGGCGGAAGGCTGAAATCATGCATACGTTAGATTGACACATTTTTTTTCCACCACGTCTTCGATTCACAACGGAACCACGATCAAAGATAATCCCAAAAGGTGGATTTTCGACACAAGTATCAAAACTTCATATTTTTCTTTGGGTTAGATTTAATATTCACTGCAAAGTACTACCGAAACATGCTAGATGCGTATAATATTCTTAAACGTGTCAGCTAACTTGAGTGTTTGTGGTGAACAATTAAAAGGTAAAGTGCACCCTTGTACAGGCAATGAGGCTCTGTACAGGCCGTACGGCCCATAGGGGGAGTAGAGGTATAGCGCTACTCTTTCTTGACCACGGCACTAGAAGGGGGTGAGGGGTCAACGTCACGCCACGGCCGCTCTTTACCCCCGGGAAAGACCCGGTACCCAATGTACAGGAGGCTGGGTGGGCGCCAGGGTAGGTCTGAACAGTTGCGGAAGATCTCGCCCCCACCGGGATTCGATCCCCGGACCGTCCAGCCCGTAGTCAGTCGCTATGCCGACTGCGCTACCTGGCCCACTTGGTGAAAAATTAACCGTTAATTAATTAATTAATTAATTTGGCGGTTGTGTTTCGAATCCCCTCCTTTGTGCCTCTTCACAGTCTCATTTTTAAAGCAGCACTGTTGATAAAACAGATATGCGTTGTTAAACGACGGGGTACGTTCTGACAAAGGCGTCGTTAGGCGATTTCGTCGTTGTGCGAACGTGTACTTACGCAAGCCTAGACAGTATAGACTACTACACACCTGGGCTCTGTGTTATAGCCTATTGCTCCTACGCTACAAACCTGTACAGCATGTTACTGTACTGAATACCGTAGGCAATTGTACAACAATGGCAAGTATTATAATATTATGAGACCACCGTCGTATATGCCGTCCGTTTTTGACCGAAACGTCGTCATGCGGCGCATGCCTGTACTTATAAGAAAATGCCACTTAATATCTGCATGTACACTTGACGAAATACAAGCAAAAATAACTGCCACCTCCACGCCATTTTATGTCTGCCATGGACAGAATTTACGACGTATGCCCGTACACTAAGTTTCCTATACCGCCATAAGACATGTGTAAATCAGAGGCAAAGCTGTCCCTACCTTTAGTCAAGCACCACAAGATGAAGATACAGATTACAAGAGAATGGCAGTTCAGATCCACTCATCTTCACCTTGGCAGAAGATGGAGATGTATGGTCAATTTCACGCCCCGGCCGCTTTACCTCCCGGTACCCAATGGTTGGCAGGTTGTGTGCGCCCCAGAGTCTGTTTTAACGCTGTAGAGAAGGGAAACACGTCTGGCTTCACCACGAATACAGCCCCCCAACACCTAAGTTGTTCAGCCCTTAGCGTGGTTACTGCAACCAACTCAGCCATTCCGGCAACGGTATAATACAAAACACCAAAGCTAATGCGGAACAAAGATTTGGTCAAAAACGCATCTGAGCACTGCTCGTACTCATCCGTGCCTTTTATTGTTCATTACAACCAATGTTACTATGCCCTTCATGATACACAGTTTTCCCAATTACGATGAGACAAAATGGTCGAAATCGTGCCCATGTGCTGTTTATCAATTTCCTGCCCCCCCCCCCCACACACACACACCACGTCCTTTAAATTTTAATGGGCAAATATCAATAAAGCCTTTTATGGAACGCAAATCACCTTTTCCAAAACAACCAATTTTCATCACGAAATTTAATCTTAGGCCCTCAAGAAGTTAGGCCATTAAGTGTGGTCCTCTATGATTCCATGGGTCATGTCACCACCAAGGAGCCCCCCAAACTATGGAATGGCGATTTAAGATTTGTTTTCTGAACCTGTTACATTCAACCGGATTTACAGATACAAACTAAACAAACATACATACATGTGCATTTCAAATTTCACGCACTATTCAAGTAAAGAACCTCTTCTGAAATTTCATATTTTATCTGCCACTGGTATGACGTCTTGGATGGAGAAATAGACGACTGAAAATCCTATACACACACACAACACAAAAAATACCGTTACACATTCACACCACAAATATGACATTCTTTTGTTACAGCGGTCAAAAAATCAATGTCCAATGTATTTATTGGGTATCATTATTATACACAGCTGCTTCAAATTTTTTTTAGCATACACAGACTTCAATGGCCACCTCAAATATTTCCAAAATATAAACTTTTATCTGAAGGAATCAGAAATATTTTCAGACAGTCTCTTCATGCTTGTAATTATTGCTAATTTTCGCTCCCTATGCCACAAAATTAACCCGCCTCAGACGAACGTGTGACTGAGGTACGAGACATGTATGGTGAATCAAGCCTTGCGTATGTGAACACTTTTAATGTGTTCCTCGATATCAGTTGATGATGTGTTTTCTAAGCCTGTGATCTCTGACTGGATGGGTGTGTTTTATTTACCGAATATACAGCCTAATATTTAATATCGGAACCAGAGTTCCTGCAGTTTCATGTCGTGGTAAACAAATTGTTCCTTATCAATTAACTGCAATCCCTCGGGATCGTCTATCTGAGTCTTCCCTTCAGCTGTCAGCACAGGGATTACAATACGGGCTGGACGAAGAATCGTGCTTCGATTACCGCCAGCGACAACCTAACGCTCCCTTCGTGCGTCCAGACCGACTTTGGGACCAATCAGCCGAAGCACCAAGCTGACTACTCACCTGTATTTCTCCATGTCTTCAAGTTGCGGTGCTTAATTAAACCCCCGAAACAACTTCACCTTAATACCAATTACAAAAAACACAAGCAGCCACAAAATCATAAGAACTAACACTTCAGTTCAGAATAAGAAGAAATGAAGGGGCGCGGTCTAGTAAATTTCTCTAGCTAAGAAAAGTAGGTGGCACTAAAACCCAACTTATGAAGGAAATAATTAGGGAACAGCTACGTGTGTAGCGATGTCAGGAAGACGGAGAAGACAGCCATGCGATTATCGCGTCGTCTTAATTAGAGAAACGTTAATTTGTTTACGTGGAAATTGTAAAGGAAGACAATATTTAAATGTGACGGATGCCACATGAGTTTATCACTACAGAAATACGAACTGCGGAGAAAATAGATTCTGAGTGAATATTAACGAGTTTGTCAGAACACAACAAACTGATAATGACAAACATATCACACAAACATACAGAGTGTTCTGTGAGCCATATCAACATTTTTCCTATGTCGGGTGACAGTGACCGAGTGCCTCGGTATAGGAGCCTCGAATGGGCTGGCAGTCCTTGACGATAGCAGTCTAAAACCGAAATTCTCGGACAGAAAATCTCCCCATTGATATGTGAACGACCAAAAATCCCGCACGGACAACCTCTCAGCAGAAGCTGGTGATTGATCTATTGATCTACGGCAAAGCACCGAAGTGTTGGATCGTTGACAGAAGACGATGCTCCTGTTCAACTACTACGCAGCTGCAGCTTCTCACCGAATTACTTTCGTATTTCTGTGTGTCAGAGTTCTGTTCTCAGCAGTCCCCTTGTTTGCGTTCATGTCTTCAAGCAGTACGAGGCACGTATCTTTTCCCGTCTACTACTGCCAGACTCGAGGTCTCACAGCTGCGAACGTGATGATGTGCAGTTGGGTGTGGTTACCGTCGTTTCGAAGGATCACGGTACCTTCATCTTCAAGGATTAAGCTTCTTGGACTGCTTAAACCTTGGAGGTGAAGGCACCGTGATCCTTCGCAACGACACGAAGCAATCGACCACACACCAAGCATCATATCGCGGAAGACCCGAACGCTCCACAGTCTTCTTCGCATGATACAAAAAACAAACGAAAAATGTAAAGATCGCAGAAGACAAAATCCACAAAATGCAGCGGCCATCGCACAATCTGCCTCATTGCACATACATCAAAGGTAGTAGCAAGGGCACTCAGAAGATGGACTGAAAGGAAAATTGAGCTGGACTTGAGAAGCAGTTGGGATTTAGAAGAGAAAAAGTAACTAGGGATGTAACTGGGAAACTAAGAATAATATCAGAACGAAGTTTGGACGTAGATTAAGAACTGTGTGCTTGCTTCATAAACTGGCAGAAGGCATTTGGCCGTGTGAACTGGGCCAAATAAGTGCAGAACATAAAGGAAACATGTATCGTCTGGCTCGAAAGAAGACTGAGCAGCAAACTGTAGGATCAGTGTCAAAGTACAACTGGACCAAGGGGAGACAAAATAATAATAAAATAATAATAATAATAATAATAAATTGTTGTTGTCGTCGTCGTTAATACAAGACGCCACAGTCATTACACTGCAGAACGTCATAGGCCAAGTACTGCTGCAAAAAACATATACTGTTACACATCCACCGTACTGAACTACTAATGAATTAACTTTCAGGCTATTTCTACATGACAATATTCCAAGTTAAACATCTGACTGACTTCCACTCGGCGGCTAAACCGCTTATAATTAAAGTTCAAAACGTACGGCCTTCAGAGACTAAAAGAAGTTAAGGCTATACAGTACAAACCAACGAAATGCACATTTCCTTAATTAATAAAATTAAAACATCCATTCAGGAAATGTGCATTTCGCTGGTTTATACTGTATAATTATATTACAGTGCATGGTGCACAAACATAAGTTCAGGCTACTTGTGAAAGCGCGCAGTCAGATGGAACAGTTGGACGCTCCCTTCGTCAAGACCGGCTGACACACGAACGCTTAAGTTCGCCTTTAGTACACTCACAGCACATTTGAAATGGTGAATCTCTAGCAAAAATGTACAATAACTGCAGCCTCAAACGCCTCATTGTGGTCGCAATGTCTTACGTTACACTTTGACAAGGATGCAACAAAACTAAATAAGGCATCTGAACCACTCTAAGCATGAAGCACATTTAGGTACAAAAATATATAGATATTAGGAAGAAACTCGTCGTGGGCCGGGTAGGTCAGTCAGTATAGCGACTGAACTACAGGCTGGACGGTCATCGAATCCCGGTGGGTACGAGATTTTCCGCCCGTCCAGACGGGCCCTGGGGCCCACCCAGCCCCCTGTACAATGGGTACCGGGTCCTTCCCGGGGGTAGAGGCGGCCGGGGCGTGGGGCTGACCCCCCAACCCATCTAGTACCGAGGTCCTAAGGGCCTTCGTGGCCTATAAAAAGGGTGAAACCTACCTAGGAAGAAACTCGTTAACACGAAGCCTCGATGGCTCAGTCGATATAGTGACTAGGGTACAAGCTGAACGCTCGAGGAATCGTGGTTCGTTTCACGCGAGAGGAGATGATATTCTTCTTCTTCTTCCTCAGCTCTATAACTCTTTGTGAGTTTTGGCTTGCTCAATTATTCCTCTCCATGGTTTCCTTTCCTGTGCCTTCTGTTTCCAATTATTTACTCCCATCTTCCTCAAATCATCT
>Ga0123352_10007550_pt1 | contig 16804 bp, 9 predicted proteins | sample TergutLab28metaG_FD_89700 | JGI IMG/M metagenome (GOLD analysis project Ga0123352, IMG submission 89700) | Labiotermes labralis P1 segment gut microbial communities from Petit-Saut dam, French Guiana - Lab288 P1 | ecosystem: Host-associated > Arthropoda: Insects > Digestive system > Gut ... | reverse complement strand
GGGGACCCGTTGCGCTGACCACGTGACACCCCTCTATCCGCAAAAGTTGGCACTAACTTCGCCGACCGGCGGCGGCCACTCTGTCATTATAGTTCGCGTGCGGACTAAGGCCACGGAGTTTAGGTTAGTTTAAAATTTGTTGAACATGAACGATCAATTCTTGTATGTATGTTGTTCATTTTGCCACCCACCTTGCTGCCCCTTGACTCTGCTGCTGAGGGCTACAGCATCACATGCCCGTTCCTAACTACGCCACTGATTATGTGTTCAGATGACAATAATTTCCTTGCATAATCTATACACTTTAAATACTTTGTGTTGGAAAGTTGTGACGTGGGAAATATGGGTACACTGCTTTTCAGAAAATAATTTCAGATATTGAATACAGGTTGTACAAATTTTGGCTGTATAGGGTTGAGAATATGAATTATGTGCAGAGTAAGCATTATTATCTTTGTCTACTGTGTATTTACAAGCCATAATTTTGAACTTGGCTGTATAACTTTTGCATTTCCCATGTTTTTCGCATTAAAATTGCTTTGTTTCAGGTTTAACTTATGATGATAAACTATTGGGCTGTATTGGCATTCAGCACGTAGGATAGTAGAATTGGACAGGGTGTTACCAAGACAGTAATAGACTATGTTCGTGACACTCTCCTCTTTTCCACTTACTTCAAATATCCTAGAAGTTTATTTTTGTTTTTACTGAGTAAGAATCAGTTAGCCTTGGCACAAGGAAATGGAGAAGCCATATAATGAAAGCCAGAACCATTCTAATGCTGTCTAACCATGGCAGCCACTCCTAGACAGAAATGAGGGTGGAGTGGATATTTAAATTGACCCACGATGCAAAATACATCCCCAGTAACAGACACAGCAAATGATCTTTATCAAGCATGCATGTGCAACGGATTGTCTAAGGTAATGATTTTGTCCATACCTTGGAGTATGAACATTTGGCCAGTTGCATGTTGTAGGCATTGCACAGCAACCACAACTTGAAACCCTGTAGTTTTCTTTGATGTGACACTGTACCAACTGATAAATAAATATGGGCATTTCAGAGTGCAGCCCATGTCTTCAGGGTATATGCTGTCCAAGTTCAGCTAGGTAAGGACACCAAGGGTACTAGTCACATTGCCCCTGTACAGCAGTTGTTGTGACCTATGTAATGTACCCATTTTTGTGGTATAGCTACGAAATGTTGGTTGACACCATCATACACCAGGACTTCCTGAATGTTCATCACTGTTGAGGTTGGGAGTGTATATTTTACATGTCTTGTGTGTGCAAGGTGCTGTTACTTGTCATGTTTCTTGATGTTTTCATCAGAATATTTGCAGTGGTATAGTAATGGACGTCTTCCACAAAATTAGAAAATTCTTCCTTATTCCAAATAAAATAAATGAGGTTATGGGACACAGAACATAATGTTGGACTTCCTTTTAGGATAATTATTCCGGAATTTTTTAAGAGTATCGTTAAGTAATTTGCGCAATAACCGCATTTAAAGGTATAGTAGTGTAATATGTTAACGACTGTGATGTTAGTCTTAACAAAGTAAAGTAATGTACTTAACCTACCATGAATTGACGGAGGTGCGCTGTGTCTGCTTGCGATCCGTGATTCAGGTATAATCTGTGCTTAGATCTACCGTAATAACTACGGCTATGGGAACAACGTTTAGAACGTCTCTACGTTTGTGTGATATCAGGCTTCGCCGCGAAGTATTTGAGAACTGCGTTCTTGTGGGTTATTACCCAGCGAGTAGTAGTAGTTTACTGAAAGAATTAGTTTACGGTCTTTTTCTGTTTTATTTAAAGAAGGTGGGGTCGATAGGTTGTCCCGAAACGTCGATTAGAAATGACCACTACTCGCTGCATAATAACAGACGAGCGTATTTCGTTACCCTACGTTTGTAACGGTTACTAGCAGTGTTTTTTTTTTTTTTGTAGTAGATCCGAGAGTTCAGTGGCTTTATATGTCTGAGTCGTGCGCCATGCTATACTCTCCGGCGTATCCTATTTTAGAGCTGTTGTGTGTCACCGAGATTAAGAAAGTATGATGTTCCAGGCACAGAGCATGGTGCGGGTTTGTTTGTGCGTATGCATGTGAGATTCCAACGTGAAATTATGAGCTCCGTACAACAGGTAGTAGAAATTTTTGTTACGTGCGTTGAGAACGACGGCCCGCTTTTGAAATTATGGGGACAGTTGGACAGAACGCAAGCAACAACTGTGGAACGTTTAATTTTGCAGCTGCGCGAGCACTTTGAAAGAGGGTTATTCGTACCTTCAACCGTTAATTTAGGGCAGCTTTGTTGTGCTAGGTATAATGATGGCGTATATTATCGCGCCCGTGTTACAAGCCTGGCAGATTTGTCAGTGGGACGAGTTGCTGTACATTTTATTGATTACGGTAACTCAGAAGTTGTGTTACTTAATGATATCAGATCGTTGGAAGCGAATTCCCTAACAACAATGCTGGCGTCGATGAGTGACCAGGCAACCGATTTCTTTTTGGCGGGTATACTACCTTTCGCCGGTGCATGGGATGAGAACAGTCTGGCGTTTATTCGTCAGGCATTATGTTATGAGGAGTTAAAAAGTGTGGTAGTAGCCCAGATTGGCAACAAGCGACTGATAAAGGTTTTTTACAATAATGAAGATTTTGCGCATTTTCTGATAGCAAGTAAAATTGGAGTATCAATGGCCATTCATGCACAGCAAGCACTGATCCAGTCTTATTGTGGTGTTGACTCTGCAATGCCAATGTTTCCAGGCTTTACTGTGCCACCACCATCCAGAATGTTGCTGAATCATTTACGGGGTCAGACATTGGCAGTGCCTCCTCCTCGTCCAGCAATAAGAATTGACTGTAACTCACAGAATATGTTGGGAAATACCCCTTCATTTCAGGAAAAGGCGCGGATTTTCACAACTCCAGTGCTGGAACTGAACTCTGAACATACGGTTTATGTGTCGTATGTTGAAGATGGTCCATTGTCCTTTGCAGTTCAGCTTCAGGCTAAAGAGAGGACACTATCTGCTCTTATGGATGAGCTGAATAAATCTTCACCAGTTCACTTCACTCAGCCGCTGATGCCTGGTTCTGTTTGTCTTGGGAGATTCACAGAAGATCAGACATTGTACCGGGCAGTTGTTGTGAATGTTCTAGATGACAAATGCAAGCTGTATTATGTGGATTTTGGTAACTCAGAAGTTGTACCATATTCTGAAATCTTTGAATTGCCCCAGCAGTTCATCTTTACAGAAGTGATGGCATTACATTTTGCTTTGGCTGGTCTAAAAAATCTGACAGTTTCTGAAGACATAAAATCATATTTCAAAGAACTAGTGACAGAGAAACCTTTGCATTTACGGGTCATCCCTCCAGAGGGCCCTCCCATCAAGCAATATGGAGAGTTGCGTCTTAATGGTACAAATGTATTGGACTTACTCATTCAGAAGATGAAAGAGAAGCAAGAACCCTGTAACTTCTCAGTTATGCCATTACCAAAAGTCGGAACAACAGAGGTTGTTAAAGTGTCCTACATGATATATGCGTCTAAGTTTTATGTTCAGTTGGAAATCAATGCAGAAGCATTGAAATCAGTAATGTTGGCAGTTGAAGCTGTATGCACAGATGTAGCACCTCTTCGAGCAGATCAGCTGCAGGTTGGATTACCTTGTTGTGCTCAATTTAGTGAAGATGGGAAATGGTACAGGGCAAAAATATTGTCACTGTCATCCAGTCTAGTTGAAGTACTTTATGTTGATTATGGAAACATAGATTGTGTGTCCTTATCATCTGTAAAACCCATTGATCCAAATCTTGTGAAGATACTGAACGCACAAGCTATACCATGTTGTCTCTTTGGGTTTCAAGAAAACATGAATGAGAACTTAGCAGCAAAGTTGGAAGAAATGACTTTAGACAAGACTTTAACCATGGTGGTGAAGAACAAGCTGCCAAATGATGTTGTGCTTGTGGAACTCTATGATAACCCTTTGGGATCCCATGTAAATGTTGGTGCCCAGTTACTATCTAATGAAACAGCCCATGAAAGTACCAGAACACAGCCTATACACAATTCTACAACTGAAGAAAGGGGTGAGTGTTTGAGAAATGACTGTACATAATTTTGACTTTGCTTGCAAATCACCCTCTTGTTTCATTTACATTTACTGAATTAGATTTGATCACTAATACTCCTAACTTCCAAGTAATAGTAAATTTGGGTATTATTAAATTCAGTTTGTGATGATATTATAATATTATTGTATGTGTGTAATGGAACTTACAAATTGCTTGAAATAATGTGAAATATTCTAAGCTTGTCATGAAGGTGTTTTCATATGTGTTGCACTTGGCTGTACCTTCTGTATAACAGTCTGATTATTACATTGGTAGAAAAATACCTTAAAATGGTACAAGCTTTTATATATTGTAACCCTTGGCACCAGGATAAAGTTCCCATTCTACACTTTAAAACATCTGGGTTTTAAGTGACTGCCCTTTACTTTGCATTTTCTTGGGTGATGAGTTGAGGCAACATTCATATTTTTTAGTATTGCACAGCACGTTAACGAAAGTCATGTTTCAGCACCAAATGCAGAACGTGCACAGGACTTAAGTGGGAATAGTAGAAAATCAGATTAGAGGCTTATTTTCATGAAAAGTGTGTGTTGCACCATGGGAATGTTTCATTGCTTTATTGAACTATCTTCATTCTTCAAGGAGATTATTTAGCAACTTTAAAATGTTTTATTTCTTTTCTTTATGCAGATAGTCTTTGCAATATATCAGGGATAATGCTGATATTTTTAGTCATGATTCCTAGGTCATCTCATGGTTCTGGTACACATTTTGTAGAAAAAGTAAATTCTTCACAAAATAGTGGATGTGAATTTGTTGCTTTCCAGAGCCCCAGCTGAAACCATGATGAACAGTTTAATAAATCGCAGCAACAAATGGTGCACAAATTTTCCAAAAATCAAGGAACCACATAAAAATTCTAGGTGCCAGAATGGTGACATACAGCAAGAGTCATACTCAGGATCCACAAATATTAGATTCCACCATACAAAATTTAATACCTCGGGGGATATAGTAACCACGAATTGTGCACTTCAGCAGTAAAGGTAAAAAAGAAGAGAGGTTGTCCCTTTGCTTTAAATGAAGGTACATGGGGAGTGGAGGTATAGCCCTTCTCATTCTTAACCTTGGCACTAGATGGGGTAAGCAATCAGTTTCATGCCCTAGTCACTTTACAACCCCAGGAAAAGGGCCTCTTGTACCCATTAAATAGGAGAGTGGGTGGGCACTAGTGCCATTTGGGATGAATTTATTAGAACTTGAAGCACAAAATTCTGATTGAATGGCTTATGGATGTGTGTTGTATTTCAGAATTTTTGAGGGTTGTTTTTTGCATTGCTATTGCACATATCCATTGTTTGCCTAGCCATTTTTTTATGATTTTACTCAACACCTTTTTGCAGATACCTGCAACTGTTTCCTTCATATCATTTCATTTCTGCAGCTATGTTTTAAAAATTTTATTTGGTTTTACATATCTTCTTCATTAAACATGTTGACATTAAAAAACCTAAAAATTCATCTGAAGTTAGAGACTTGTTTAACCTTAATGTTTATAATTCATTTGTGACATGTATTGTTGGTTAGAACAGTATTTTTCCAATGTTTGTATTATGACATACAATACAACCATTGTATGGGATATTTAAGTATGTATGTGTAAGATTTTCAAACCCAGCTGTCCTGCACTGTTGATCTGTAATTCTGAACTTATGTTAGTATCTTGTTGTTGCATTTTCAACTACTGTATTATCTGACTTAAGTCAAGTGTGGTGTAAATGGAGAGATTACAGTATTTTAAACAATTTTTATTTAAATTTTGACATTGTGTTGTTACTGGTTATTGCTGTGTGGAGAATGCTGTACTGGAAATCCAGACGTAAAGAAACTACCTGGAAGACTAGGCATTGCCAGTAGGATAATATTAAAATACATCTTAAAGGAAAGAAATATTATGGGAAGGTGTGATCTTGATTCATCTGTCTCAGGACCAGGACCAGTGGCAGGCTTTTCTGAACATGGTAGTGAATCTTAAGGTTCCTAAAATGGAGAGAATTTCTCAACTAGCAGAGAAATTATTGCTTCTCAAGAACTGGTTACTGTGTGGAGAAATAACGTCATGAACATTCCAGTGATGAAGTCTTTATAAACATGTTTATTTTTGTCCCTGGTTTGATCTTTTGTTTTGAGTCGTATTATTTTTCCCATCCATGCTGAGACATCATGGCACAAAAAGAACTGTATAAATAAAAGTCTGTTTCTATAATAAATTTTGTTAAAAATATGGACACTTTCAGTAACTTTGAAAACTACCTTTTAAAATAAATGTCCAGTAATATTTTGCATAGGAAACAGTTGAACACACATACACAGCTGCATGTAAGGTGATTTTTTGTCCAGAAGCTTCTTAGTTGTGGATTATTTTTTTAATTTGGCAACTTGGCACAGTTTTTAGGTTTTGCTAATGAATGTTGTTGCAGGTTGGCAAGAGAGTACTACAGAATCCAGTTCAGAGATGTCACAGCAAGGGTCTCAGGGTGAGAGGAAAAAGCGGGTGTGGGATGGAGGTGCAGATAGGTCAAATCAGCGAGAGTCAAGGTATTTCACACTCCAGACATTCCATACTTTGTAGCACAGTGTCTCTTGAACATTTTTGTCCCCAGAATTTCACCATCAAAAGTCACTAAGACAAATTGAAACACCGCTATATGCAGAGCAACTCTTGAACAGAGCGTCAGAGACAGGACATTAAAACTTGAGAAAATTTGAGACTGTCTGTACCACATACATAGTACTTGCAACTGAACATTCTTTTAGTGTGATCAGTAATACACAAAACGTGTTGTGCCACTAGTTGACATTTGTGTCAGATTATCGTGAAAACCTAACTTCACGTGAGTGTAGGGAAAAGGGATAAGCAATGAATCAAGGAAAGTTCAGAGAAATGTTTTAGCATAGAATTACAGTCAGCATTATTCAGACCACGTATTCACATATTGGAGTATCATGTTCATAACATATCTTCAGAATAATGCACCTACAGTATGGTATCTTTTTAGGATGGATCATGATCCAAAATTATATAACTCAAAAGACTGTAATGTCTTGTATATTATTTGGGGCTTGGTGGTTAAGGCATATAGTGCGGAATGTTGCGTTCAAGATCAGCCTGAACCACGTTGATTTGTCTACATGCCTTCCCCTTCCCTCACCTTTGATTGAACTTATGTGTGTTAGAAATATAAAGCTTTTACTGTGGTTTGGATACTGCGTTAAGCTGAAGGTACTGTAGTCTGTAATCAGGAGGAAAATGAAGTCCAGCTTGGAACCATCAAAAATGTGTCCAGGGACTAGGAAGGTCAAAGTTTATATTTGCAGGCATAAGCCACAAGAACATATTGCCAGTGCATAGTTTGTCACATGTTTTTGATAAAAAAAAAATCCCATTCAGAATCCTTGCTTTTCCCACAGTCTTGGATCAGAACTGTTGTGTTAAGTGTTACTTGGGATGGAATCGGTTTTCATGTGTGTAATTCTAACAGAAAAAAGTTTTCAGGTTTTAAAAAAGCAGTCTAAGAACAATTGTTGCAGCTAATTATTGTGACATACTTGATGTATTCTCCTCTGTAGGTCTCAGCCCAATTGTAGAGAAGCACTTTCCTCTCTGAAGGGATTGGGTTGGCGTTATTCTCAGAGAAAGCCATGGTAACTTGAAAACGCAAATGGCATGTTATTCATAATGTGTTGCATTTTTTTGTTCTGTTTGGTACTGTTGCATATTTTGCTCATGCTTTTTAGATAGTATCTGTCATATTGTTTTATGTTCATGTGTGTGTACATTAATGTACTACTGCATATGCACAGTGAATTTTATCAATAATGTGAATTGTATTATGTGGTTGTTGAGGTGCCATTACACACATGTGTAAGTAGATATGGTGCCATTACGCACATGTGTAAGCAGATACGATGATCTGTACCGTTAACCTAGCCCTTCAAAGTTACAACATTATCCTGTACTAATGATTTATTTTTTGTAGAACTCTGGGGGTCATTTTTTTATTTTCAGTCATAGCTGTTTGAACCATAAAACAATATTTGTGTTTAATTTATCACACTCCAAAGAGCAGCTTCTTTATATAGGGCATTGCTTATGGTACTTTCCACTAATGATATAAGGAAAACGCTGCTGTTTCACAAGCTGTGAAATACTTTGAACAAGATTATCATAATGTTGAGGCTGGAGGGATAAGGGTTCTCTATATTGATTATGTTAATTTACTGCAGGAGAGTAAGAGTACCTTAACCCCAAAACTGTACTTTCTCCCACTGTTGTAATACCCTTGGCTTTTTTAATTCTTTATAATAGAAAAATCAGAGCATCCTGGATATACATGAAGATACTTCAGCCACTGCTTATTCAGAGCAGGCAGAACCTCTTAATGTAATTCCATTTCTCCTAGAGTGCAGCTGCTATCAGAGGAATTTATCTGATTGAAATATTATAACAAAAGCAGACAAGTCAAATCACTGTATTATAAGCATATGGAGTGTTAAAAACAGTAAGGTGTCTTCGAGGTCTCATGCATGTATAATTTTGTGATGCAAACAGCTACTTTAATACAAATATGTAAATCTTTTCAGTCCATCTGCTGTGAAATGTAAAACTTTATTCTTTTTCCTACAGTCATACTAGAACACATGTTTACTGACAATCAGCCATGCATTAGAGGCTTACCAAATCACTTTTCATGCATTTCTTCCAGTAGCATTTCCTCTTTTGTTTATTTTTGTAAGTGATATTATGCAGATATTTTACACCTGTTTAAACAGAAGCTCCTAATGCGTTGTTATGTCCATAAGTGTCTCTGTACAGAATACTCTGCTTGAACTTTGCTGAACTCTACTCTTAAATGTTAATACTTCTTGTAAACCGGCATTATCACAACTTATAAATGTAAAATCTCTCAAAGCCAGCATCTCAATGGTCAGAATAATGTTATTTCACAAGAAGCTCGTGAAGGGAAAAGCCAAAAATCATGAAGTTCACACACAGAAAATTGTTGACACAGGTGTTAGAATATGCATTGCTGGCCAACTTGATCTTGTTATGTTAGTATAATATTAAGTACCATGAACAACTTTCAACAAAATATCACCTCCAATATGTATTCAAGTAATTGTCAATCTGAAGTGTAAATGTTTTTAATTTGAATATTCTATGTACAATGTGCTGTAAAAAAAATACCTTTGGAATTTTTTTTTCCCTAGCAAAATTTGCTTAATGCTTAAATAGCTGGCTTGTGAAGTTTGTCTCTTATGTATAAATGTTCTGTATTAGTTTAAGAGTTACTTCTTGAGAACACTCCATAAGCTTTCATGTTTGTCTGCATCTCTGATTCAGGTGCAGGTGCAGACACAAACATTATGGATACCAAGGGATCAGTTTGTCTGAAACAGTGAGATTGTGTCATTGGAGACTTTTTCATCTTGACAGAATTTTTTAAGCACTCATACAAATTTTGGAGGTAGTTCAAACACAAATGCTATTGGAAAGTACAGTAAAAGCTGCAATATCTGGCACTGGTTGATCAGGAAGGCTTCATTAACTGGACATTATGTTGCATTTCACTGTTGTATAAACTGGGAGAAGTGTTGTGAATATCATGACTAGAAGAGTGAAATATTTTGTAATATTGGTTTCATTTTTCTTTTCTTCCCTCTGGCTGTACACATGTGCAAGTGCATGCATGCACCCACCCACACACACACACACACACACACACACACACACACAAAAGTGGCAGGGAATACTGGACAGGATATCAAGTGACAACTTATATAGGTGTGTCACAAGTTGGCTAGGTACAGTAGAATACACATTAGGTGTAAAATTCTAATATCTGGAAAATTATGATGTATGGCAAACCTTTGGTTCTGGTGATGTTGTAGGTATGGCAACTTTTACTGTAAACACAGATAATGTAATATATCAACACTAAGTTTGGGTTCACAAATTTTAGGGGGTTCAACTTGTGTGTCCATGTTTTCACATAAACAAGTGCACTTTCTTGCATGAAACCATCTTGGTGAATGTTGGCAGCAGGTCAGGTGAGAACATTAGTGAATGGAGATCAAGGGACAGGGATGGCAGTGGTGGTGGTAAGCCATGGCAAAATAAAGACCCTGTCAGTTGGAAGGAAGAGAATGGAGAGAGGGGTGCCAAGGGAAAGTGGGGCGGTCACGGTGATGGAGGAAGGAGCAGGAGTGGGAAGTGGAATTCACAAGGGGACGATGAACAGCGAGGGAAATCCTGGCCAGTTGGCAGTGAATCAGGTATTTCAGTTTGATAATTTGTATTATGTATCAATGCTGCAGTTAAGGAAGAGTAGTGTATCTGATGTTTTCACAATGAAAAGTTGCAAGAGAAAGCTCTATGTGCATGTAACAACTCAATTGTTGAATGGGTTGTGATTATATTGTGATTTTTTTACATTTTCCAGTACTGGTTAAAATCAAATGTGTAGACTTGTGTGTATTTTTGTGTGTATCGTCAGTGTGACTAACTAAATATGTGTGGGAGTAAAATGTTCCATACAGAAGTTACAGAGAAGAATGACAATGTCATATCTAATACCCTTTCTCCTGAAGTATTACTGTTTTAAAGTTAAACACAAAGGATTGTAATTCTATCTGCAACAAAGGATCTTAAAATTGCTCTTTGCCGGTTCATTTCATGCCACACTCTCATGATTCTGTTCTAATTCTAGACTGTTGCATATGTCATTGTCAAAGAATATGTCAATATAAATAATATAATATGTTTTTTGTCACATGCTATAAAGACTCAAAAAGATTTTGCTGCTCCTGGATGTTAATGTGCAGCATATGTCAGTAAATTTGTATCAGTACAGTGAGTTTTAATTTCAGTATGAGGGAGAGTCAACTGAAAACCTTAAAAATTAACACAAAATTATATTACAATATTTTCATTTGACTCACCCACGTGTTTCTATTTTGTTATTAAAGTATGAAATGATCTTAATGGTGTGTTTAATTTGCAACAGAATGTTTCATTGTTTATTGCTAAAAATGATACGCAGCTTGCCTTAAATTTTAAAATGTGTATTTGGCCCATTTATTATTTTAGTTTCAGTCTCATCATCTAGGAGTAATAACAGAGGAAATTGCCAGAATTATTATTATGCTATACATGCATTTCATTATTTGTTTGAGTCATATACAGCAGCGTGTTTACCTGTCTGCTTGAAATCACATTGAAATCCTAAAAAAAAATTAATTTTGTTGTACTGTACACTCTTTCTGGGAATTTTCTTTCTACATGTGTTTGTTCCACAGTTTTGCTTCCTATTGTCACATAGTAAATTTAGTGTCTGTAATACTGTCTAAATACTTCTCTTGCTGTATGACACTTAGCATTGTGCATTTCTTACAATCAGAGTACACTGCACATTGCCTTTCAATTTGACTTACACCAAATATTCTGTTGGTTGTGCTGTATTCCAGTACTTGTGCTTTTGCTGGTGTTATATTAAGTGTGCAGGTGGTAACCTCTCATTGCATATTAAATTTACACTTTGAATCAGAGCAGTTTATAATGCTCATAATTATCATCTTAATAAGTTAACCTTCCAGTGTCTCTCTTAGATCACCAGTATGTGTTGCACCTAATATATGAAAGACAGCTTGTTTAGGCATTCTCATTTTACATATACTTTGCAAATATTATACCTATTGGGCTTCATTGTGTTCCTTTATGTTATCTGCTGCTGAATATATTTCTAGTTATTTTCATATTCTGCCAGTTTTGTGCCTTAGTTGACTGATCTTAAATATTTCATTTTGGCACGTTGATTGTTTGTTGTGTCATTCTTCTTCACTATCCTCTTCTGTTGTGTTGTGAAATTTTGGTTGCTTTTCTTTTCCAGGTTTCCATTGTGAATTTCTATTTTAGTCCCATTATTCCCCACAACTTCTCCTACCTTATGCTGTCTACCTTACAGTACGTTTAGTTTACATAGGACACATCTGTTATGGAGAGTGATATAATGTTGTATTATTTTTAAGGCAGAAGTGGTGGAGATACAAAGAAGAAGACATTCTATCGAGATGAAGAAGGTTGTAGTCGGTATGGAAGTGGTCGGAACACAGATGAAGGTGGAGGACACCGTAGGAAATGGAACAGTCGTGAAGATAATGGAGAAAGAACAAACAGATGGCGGGGTGATAATGATAATTTTCAGAGGAGAGGTGGCATAGGTGACAGTTCTACCAAATGGAGAGGCAACAGAGCAGGCAATGACATCACAGAGTCAAGAGGAGGCCGTAAGCCATGGGGTATGATGACACTGGTTTGTTATTCATAGTAGTGCCAGGCATCTTGACCAGTTCCCTTTATTGTGACCATAGAGTCTTGAAACCACACGTGTATAGAATAATTATGTTAAATTTTTGTCCTAAAATTAAATTTTTGCTGTCAAAAAGGAAAATAATATGCCCTTCAATCTGCTGTACACATTACACAATAAGTGTCTCATTTGAAACATTATTGCAGTATTTAACAGCCCGTGAAGATGTTGAACATGAAATGTTTCATGTCTTATTAGAATGCAAGGCAGAAACAATGTGCACCATTTTGTACTTCTTATTTGCATTCAGTTCTTGGCTGGTTAGTGCAAAAAGGGACTATAGTGAAAGATATTTTATGTCTTGCCTTAATTTTTTTTCCCAGCAGCCAGTATAAGATTATTTCTTAATGGTATGGATATATTTCATTTTTATTAGCTATATTTTGTTTTTTTGTCCATATTATACCCTGCATGTTGGCTGCTTTCCCAGCTGTGTGGTATCTTACTGACCAAGCAGAATAAACCACAGTTCATACGTACATTTTAACCCTTATCCTGCTAACGTGTAGAATATGGTGAGCTTCTAATAATGCCAGCAGTGGCAGATGGGATTTAACTCGGCATTTAAAGGGTTAAAGGTTCAGGTATGAAACATAGTTACAACAGTTTCATTCCTTCTAAGTGCATGATGTAAGGATGGCTGCCAAGTAAAAACTTGCAGAGCAAGACATAATAGAAAAACTTGGTTCCTAGAATGACAGCAAGAACATTTTGCTGATACCGACTACACACAGTTTATGGACAGCATATAATCTTGATCCTCTGCACTTGTAATCCTCACATTTACAGAGGTCCTTGTGGGTTACAACAAAATGAGGTAACCCATCTTACAAACAACTCTAACCCACTCAACATTTTTATGTGTTTGTTCCCTCAACTAATGCTACTGTTGGTAGAGAAGCAAGCATATTCGAGTGTTATCACCTGTACTTGCACACATTGGGCAAAGGACAGTCCCCATTGCATGATGTGACTGTGCCGGAATGGTATGGGTACCTTTTCCCATAAACTGCTGTGAAGCTGGGGCGTTTGACCATTTTAGACCAAAATACTAAATAAATCTTTAGTGTAAATCTAGAAATGTTAAGTCATGACATAACAGTTCTGGGTATTCCCTTTCAGTGATTAAGAAATACATATAACAGAAAATGTTTTACCTTTGAGCTGTTAAAAGTTATAAACATGTGCTACAGAACAGGATGCACATCAAAGCCACAGCTGTTTTAAAAGGAAGTTAAATTTTATAGTCTGATGAAGGAAGATATTTTTGTGTAATTAGATTTATGCAGTGATGAGCATTCACTTTGCATAGAATTGTATGCTGAAGGTTTTGTTGTATTTCATGTTTGTAATTAAAAATTGTGTTTTGTACAGGTAATCATGAACAGTCGCAGAAAGAGTATGGTATCCAGAACAACCAGAATGAGGTAAGATACTGTAGACTTTATTGGTGACATCTAAAAAGACCTAATTTTTGGGGATGAATGAAAAGTTTAGTATCACAAATTTCAAAGCCTGGTACCCTGTCCTGAACCAGTTTAGTTCACATTCCCACAGCTTGTTGTTGTAAGGTCTGTTTTCATATTTTCCTTCTATTGCCTATCCAAGTGTCAAGTCTCTAGGAAGTTGTCCAATTAAAGTTCTTTATACACATCTTGTTTGCTATACCTGAATTAGATATACAGACCATGGTAAGCCTCACATTTGATATTCTAACAATAGCGGAGAAGATACAAAGCATAACATTGTTTAGTTTACACTTTCAAATTTCTCTCCCCCCATTTTCTTCTTCATTGTTAAATTAATGTAGATTTCGTATGTGCTTTCAAGTAGAACAATCCTTTGCCAACTGTGGGATTACATCCTAATAAATGATGCAGTTGGCAAGACCAAAAAGGGGACTTAGGGCAATTCAACCACTATTGACACTGATCGAAGCCTAAGTTGCCACTTGTATTTTCTTTCATTAAACACGGACATAAAGTCCCAAAAAGAAGCATTGCATTACTATTGTGGAAGCTAGAAAGCTGTTTCCAAATGCCATTGCAGTTCTGCCCTCAGTAAATGGTTTTCTGTTGGTTTTGAAACCACATTTTTTCTGTGTCTGTGTGTGTGTGTGCGCATGTGCACGTGTGCAGTTTACAAGTCACTGATATTTGAGACCAGAAACTGGACAGAAATATGAAACTGCAGGTGCATAAAGAAGTCTCTTCCTAGTGCAGGATTGCTTTTCTTGAAATTTTGTTCCTCCAACCAAGAGATGCATGTAGCGTTTGATGCTGATGCACATCTAAACATATGCTCGCTGTCTCATAAAGAAGAACAGTTCATAACTACATAGTGTGACTAGTGAAGTGACTGTGTTATGTATGTATTATAGTGTTTTAAAAAGCTTAACATTCATATTCATATAGTTATCCCTATCTTCAAAGCAGCATTAAAGTTGAGCAACATTGTGGCATCAACCATGAAAGTAACAGAATAAAAAATGTGATCAGTGATTGATTGTATATGACAGTATAGAATGGACTGTAAGGATTGTTTTGAAAGATGAGCTGTGTGGGATATCCAAAATTATAAACTATTAACTGAAAGAAAGTAGGAGCTTAGGAAGGCCATTAAGAATTACGTAAAAGTTCTGCTTTATAACTCTCTTAATAATAAAACTGTTCCATAGCAGGACAGACAAGAGTTTTCAAAAGTGAATGACATTACATTTTTTTAATCATACTTTAATATAATCCCTGTTTTTCTTTCCAGATATTAAAGTTTTAAAACGTGTTAATGTGTACCACTATAACTCTTTTTTTTATTTCATCCCACCCTCCTTTGTTATTGTTCATAGCATACCTGTTCATTAGCCAATATATGTCAGCCAGTAAAGTAACTGCCTTTGTGCTGGATGTGTGAGGTTTATTTGGCAGTAGGGGCAGGATTCTTCTGTTCTCCAACACTGTCCAGACCAGCCCAGATTTCTACTCATCATGCTGAGAATGGAATGTATGGAGCTCTTATCTCTTGTGTGGTGGTAACTTCTTAAGTATGTTCATTATTGTGCTTTATTTATTTACATTCAGAGTGTGCAGGCAGTCAGTGAGGAGTGGGATGTTGATGATACTGAATTAGCAGTTCCTGTTTCTATTCCTGAAGCACCAGTTCAGATTGGAGACCTGAAGCCAGCGGAGGTGGTGTTCTTGACAAGCCCAGAGGAATTTTGTATTCAGGTAAGAATGGCCTTGGTTAAGTATGTTGTGTGATGGGTCACGTTCCGGACTGACAGCAACTTGGCACAACTCCCGGTGGGACAAACTCTTCTGCTGGGAAGACGTAGAGCAGGATCTGCTGAGTAACTTAAGACTTATAAGTTGCATCACTTGTGACATGTGTGTTTAGCAGAGAATGCCACTTCTTGAAAAATGGTGTACATGGACCATGTTCTGCTGCAGAGTAGGAAGAACTGTTACATGGACATGAGAGGTACTAAAAACTTGGCTTTGGAAAGGAAACAAGGAGTGGAGCTGAAAAGGTAAAAATTCTGTGCAAGTGAAGGAACTTGTTCATGAAGGTACACATGTCACTGACTCTGAGTTAGCTAGTACAGTGGCGGAGTCTCCCAAAAAGTGTCGCAGCAGTGATTGGTTTGTTCAGCTCAACATGGTAGTAGGTTGCTCATTTTGCTTTGCCTGTGCTTGAATTTGTGGCTTCAAATGACATAACTGTTGTTCCACACCTGCCATGTTCTCTACATGTAGAACCATGTGACTTAATTTTTCTGAAAGTCATATAAGTCCTATAAACTAAGGCTGTATCTGTGTTTCATATTTGTTATCAATCATTAATTAGGTTTGGTAAATTGTGATGTGAGAGAGATGTGTATAACATTAATTGGCCATGTTGATTTCTAGTAGTATTGAACAAAAACAAAGTCTGCTGCACATGAGATTGTAAGTCATCTTAATAAACTGAAATTAACTGTTTGACTTGGATGATAAGTACTGCTCTGGATGTTGGATACCCTGAGATATCTTGTGCTTTTCATAAAAGAGGTTAAATATTAAACCTGAGTTTACTGATTGTGTGTTTTGTTGCTCCTTTTGTTTGATTATTTGTGTCTATTTATTTATTTATTTATTTAACAAGACATTGTCAGTGTAATCCTCATTGTTGCACCGTGCATTTCGTAGAATCACTTTAATTATTAACCAACAAATGCACTATATAAAATTTCACATTAAAACACTTAAAATCGCTCCGACATGTTTCGATCCTAAGATC
>Ga0123352_10007549_pt1 | contig 16804 bp, 11 predicted proteins | sample TergutLab28metaG_FD_89700 | JGI IMG/M metagenome (GOLD analysis project Ga0123352, IMG submission 89700) | Labiotermes labralis P1 segment gut microbial communities from Petit-Saut dam, French Guiana - Lab288 P1 | ecosystem: Host-associated > Arthropoda: Insects > Digestive system > Gut ... | reverse complement strand
ATTAATGGTGGAGGGTGGGTGTTGGTTTGTTGTGTGGGTGGGTTGTGTTTTTTTGTTCCGCCTCTCCCTTTGTTTCTTGTCATCCGCCCCCCTAATTCCGGCCTATGCATACACGTCCTGTTTTTTTTTTTTAATATTGTCTTTCTCTGTACACCTTACTTTGTCTTCAATTCACGTGTTCCTCATTCTTCGTGCCCGATTCTATTCTCATTTCCTCCTTGATTTAATCTTCCTACAAAACAACCTATCAGAATGTTAATTAAAATAAAATACGTTTTGTGGCACATCATACACATTATTACAAGCCGTGCTGTCAAGCAGTTCATACAAAAATAGGAAACTAAACTATGTACGCCAAAGTAAGGTTGTTGTCACGTAATTTATTTTCTCACCATTCTTCCGACTGGATGGGTCCTTTCGTTATAAAAAGCTATAGATTTCCCTAGCGTCTGGAGACATACAAAAGGACGGTGTTTGTTCTTGAGAGCTTGGAACGTTCAGGCACAGCTTGTCAAGCTGTTACAGCAAGCAAGAGTGACGTCACAGTAGTAAATGGGTCTGTACTTGCTTTACTTATGTGCCTCTGCACGCACGCACACACGCACAAAATGATTCGCACCGAAGTACTGTCGCAAGTACAAATGGCGTTGAGACCGTCAGACAGCAGTCATGTCGTACTCACAGCAAGTATTCTCTAGAGTCTATTGTGATTTACGTTTGTGTTTGCTGTCCCGATAATGTCAGTTCTCTGGCCGACAGTGTACGCACTTCTTCATCTTTACCCCGTATTGTTACTGCACAGTATTCAGAGGCGCAAAGCTTCTTAACAGCCATTAACCGCTCCATAACGTCCGGATCGTTGTAGACTCTCCCTCTATTGGCACCAGACTCGCACTTTGGCTGCAGACGCTGGATATTGTCACCGTAGCCCACATTAAAATTGCTTTCCTTAACTGAACATTCTATCTGCTGACAAAATCGCTCTCTCGGCACGCCGAGCGCCTAGTCGTGCCGGTTAAACGATTTTTTTTACTGTATTTGGAATTACATTACAATGTCTTTAGTATTTCTACCTGCCTTACAGCCAGCTGAAACAGTGGCGTTTCCTGTAGACGATGCAGACCGTTTGTTTTCATTCTGCTTCGCAGATAGTGACGAACGACAGCCCAAAGCAGAGCCTTAGTGACCTCATAAAGGGCGGGTATCTTTACTACGTCGTAAATCAAGATCTGAGGTGATTCTGCTTGTAATTCTGAAAAGCGAGGACGTTGAGGTAAGACCGGACACTAGCTACACGGCGCTGGAAGATATGAGTAATCTGTGACCGGCGGTGTGTTGCTGCGTGTGATGTGACACGACATATTGTGGAAGGAAGGGATCCACCCATTTACATTTTTCATCCAGACTGTCGCTTCTGTTTTCCAGGAAATGTGAACAGTCTCAGTGTGAACGTACTTACAAAGTGCTTCACAGTGCTCAGGTCAAAACTCTGCCTAAGTACTTTGACAGTAAATATACGAAAGTCCTAAGTTTATCTGAATTGTTTTAATAGTCATTGTACGCTGAATGTGGAGCCATTTGGGTTTTTTTTGTGCCAAGGCAGTCATCAAGACCGGACAACGAAACTGCCTGCAGCTACATGGGACGTGACCTTCGCTATTAGTCTTATGCCACACATAATCGACAGTTCATGTCACCAAAACCAGCTCAGGTCTCTCACTAACAAAGGGGAGGCATGAGGACCTTTTAGTCGTATTCCTGTTCTTATTGATAATTTTGTTTTAATACCGTATTACTGCGTTATCGTGTTTTACAAGCAATGTTAACTACCTACAGAAGTAGACGATATGGGTTATTAATATTTTCGTTATCTTCTTGTACGCGTGTATGTGTTGGTTGTACTTGTACGTGGGCAACAAGGTTGACAAGCACTGTCCAGAGACTCGGTGATCCCACGTGTCGTGATCATCTATAGCATTGGTTCCCAAAGTGTTCCCCCCGGATCGCAAGGGATCCGCGACAAATTTCCAAGGATCCGTGGATACATTTCTGTAGGTGACTACTTTGAATTTTACTTATTTTTTAATTCAAGTAATAATGTTTTGTTAAAATGTCGTTGAATATACTTAACTGGCGATGTGTTTATGTCGTATGACCGTTAGAATATCTTTTTAAGAAACCCTCTGTACCCACAAAGCGAGCGACAGTCAGTTTAATTAAGGTCAAATCATTCAATGAATTGTTACGTATGCTATTGATATGTATTAGTATCTATCTAAAAGCAATTCTGAGATATAAATTTAAAATTTTTGATACCTATCCTCCGAACACACTGTATTTACGAGAGCAAGCTTGTGAGGATCCGTTGTTATTTTTCGAAGACAAAAGGCGTCTGCGAGCAAAAACGTTTGGGAAACACAGATCTACAGCATTGACTGCGGTGTGTGTGTTTTTTTTTTAAACGAATGTCGCCTGTTCTCTTTCCGATTATGGTTTCTTTTAACATATAGAATGTTCGTGGATTAGGAAGTCTTTGTCCCCTAGCATGGGGATGACCGTTTAGTGACATTTTTGGCTCCAGATGTCGTGCATATTTATTTTTATTATACTGCTGAGTTCACGTTGCAGGTGAGATAGTCCGGTTAATTCTGTGAAGACTGGCGTCCGTATGATTACATACAAACCTACATTTCCTCCTTCGCAGAGAACACAGCCCATGTCCACCATAGAGCTCAATCGCTTATTGGTATTTAGGATAACAGATCGCTGTTTACGTTAAGAATCGTGAGTTCCTTAATGTTTCAGGAGTGGTACAAGTAGTGAAAGAATCATAATGTAACTTCAGGACAAGTCTTATGTTTAGGAGGTTGGTGACCCCGACATCACCTCGGAGATCCGGGTTTAATATCAGGCCAGTCTTTTTAGTATTTCCAGTGTACAAAGTACTGGGAGAGATGTTCCTTCCAGTACTTTGATCACCCCTATCAGTATCATTCCACCCTTGTCCTACATACTCATTTATCTATCAGCAACTTGACAGCGTAGTTAAATAAAACAATTAAAAAATTGACATTACTTAAAAGACTAAGCGACGATGAGATTTGTGGTTGCAGCCGGAGTAAGTTGCATGATACAGAGGAAAGACTGAATATGTAGAAAATGTTGTAAGATTGCTGAAGTGACAGGTATTATCAAGGGATATCAAAGAAATGGGGAATTCGAGTTCTTTTTATCCCAAGGGGCAGATTATGAAATGTACTTTATACGTACAGACGAGAGGAAGACAGGAACAGAACGAATGAGATGGAAATAACTTTTTTGTAGTGTTGAATGGGGTCAGGAGGAGGATGAAGCGAGATGGTGTTTTATAATACAATTGGTTATTTGAAGGTTTAATCGATTCACCATTCAGGGACTAAACATTTGATTCCCTCGTGCTGGCGAAGTTTCTGTCTCGTGTACAGCCACACGTTGACAGTACGGGCAGAATTGGTGTCAACGTACCTGCAGTGCGTACCTTGCAGTTCTGTTGCTATAGTAACGGCTGTATTTCGAAGTAATGAAATCCGGCAGAGTTTCACATCGTTCCCATTACAGGAATACATAAATGTCACCAGGTGGGGTGTAAGTACTGACTTCCACTTTCTCAGAAACAGAAAATCGAATGAACTAATGTGCACAGAACAAAGAAAAATCTGTTATTGTGACGTACGCAGTTTGTCCGAAAGCTTTACTTCTGTGTGTGGATATCGAAAAACATGTCTGTTTTTTTAATCAGTCGGTACTTTCACGATTACCAGTGAAACTCTGATAAGCCAGGATTATATAAAAAAAAACCATGATACTGGAGTTACATCTGCAAAATGCAGACTGATGGTACGGCATGAAAACTCGAAGCACTATACGGTGTATGTGCTCATCCTCAGCTGATTAAGCGCCTAAGACCAGCGGCGGTATCATGCATGACATAGCTTCCTGCCCTCCAGCAACCAGTTAGTGCTGTTTATTATGACAATTATACGAACCTCATAAATATCCACTGTAGGCTGAGTGCAGTTTCGAATTGTGTAGTGTATCGTTACTACTCCCCTCTATTTGATTAACAGTGCGCTAGATTGAGACAAAAGGAACAGAGGACCTAGCGTAGTTTGCTGGTATCAAAGTTGCTCCATATTGCTCGTTGTGCCGTCGTTGTTTTGAAACGAATGATGTGGTTTATAAGCGCTGTTAACTTAATGATATCGTTTAGGTAATGCGCCCTGGGTTCATTGCGCTGTGACGTTGCGTACTGCGGGCTACAGAAGTTTTTTTTTTAATTGGAATTGACAAAGCCAGCATTTATTCTCCTTCATTACCAAATGGAAGTCTTCTCTTATCATACACTCATTCCAAACCGCCGCCTCTTCAGATAGACTGAAGTAATATGCATAAAATAACACCAATAAACTGCTTATAGGGAGGCGTATCCAAACGTTTCCGGTCTGAGTGCATAATGAACGATATCCTTATCTTTGTTACCGGTCCTTGTTGTTCCCATCCGATTTTATGCAACGGGTCCAGCGTTGCTGCCACTGCTGGAAGCACCGCTGGAACTGGCTTCTTGGTATCGGGTGTAGGAGGGTCGATGGTTGGTCCTGAATGTCAGAGACATCGTCGAAACGACGCTATTGCAGCTACGACATTCGTGAAAAAAGGAAGATATCACAAGGTGCTAATGTGTATGAAGGGGGGAGGGGCCAGATCCCTGCTTTCAGCACTCAAAAATCACCATTGCTTCTGCTCGTCGATGAGCAATTGAGGCACAGACTTCGCAGAGTACGGCATATTCCAAACGAGAAGTCAAATCTTCAGGGACCTCCGAAATGACACTTCGTCAGACTTCGTTGAGTGACTTTGCGAAGTTACAACACGCTTTCATCTGTGCGCCCTGTGGAAATACGACCTGAACGGCCACAATATTCAGTCGAAGTTGCCTTGCAGCTTGTACTTAAAATACTAAAAAACCTGTCGAGAAGCCACGCAGAAGTTTTTGACTGCTAAATTCACTCGACTGACGCAGCAGGTAGTGATAATATGGTGCGTAGTGGTAGAATGCTGTACTAATTTTCGACCTCGGTCTTATCGGTGATTTCGAGAAGGTTTCTGCACTCATTCTCGTAACAAATCTCCGACATGCTTTTGTCAACAAATCATCAGCAGAGAGACATTTATGGGTCCAGTGTCACTGACAAGGCTACATGCTTCTGTAGTTTTATTAGTATGGGAAGTACTAGGTGATACATCAGTTTAAGATGTTGGAACAGTGTTACATCTGGTCCACGGAGTTAAAAACATATTTTGACACACAAATTATAGCTGAAGTATTATTTGGGTTATGTCGTAAAGTTTTACAGATCTTGCGGTAGATATGTTACTGAAATGAACGCGAGAAGCACTGTACAGTGATGTTCTGAGTCGCCCGATTGTTCGAAAAATAGTGTACAGAGATGTTCGGAGTCACCCAATTGGTCGAGAAGTAGTGTACAGACATGTCCCGAGTCCCCGATTTGTCGGGAAATTGTTCGACGTACCTTGAACCCCCAAGTTCCGTGACTGTGTTTATTGAAATGTCATTGCCTGCTTGTTTATTCAGTACATTCCAATGAACGAATGAATGAGTGAATCACCTCATTACGTATTCGTATCTGGATACCTACCATATTTTGTGTAACCTGTATGCGTTACAACAAACCTTGGTCATCTTCAGTACATCTGCGTATTTTAAACGGCAAGCGCTATATTTTACACAGAAATTTTTGCGTCATTTCACTTTTGTCTTTTGAACAAAGATTAGTCAAATGATGCTAAATGTTTATGTAAGCTTCAGCAGTTCCTTTTAAAAATATATGCAGTCCCTGATAATGATCAGGCTTGGTTCAAACATACCATATAATATTTTGACGATTGTTTAACACGTGAAATGTCCCCAGTATGTACCAAGACTCTTTCCACTGTCCCTCAACACGAACAACATGTTTTCACCTGAAGAAGAAAGCAGTTGTGAGTATTTGTGTTCAGTGACAACGCGAAGAGGCCTGGTAAATATTAGTGATGTTTCACATTTCTCGATACTTTTTGGAATAGTATCAATTGAATGTCTATTACCATAGATGAATGTATATTTAGATGGTTTAATATTGATTCAGTTCGTTATTTGCCACTGGTTCCTACCCTAAGCCACACCTTACACTTTACTCCTTTAGGAGACACTATAGTAGTATCCTCCCATCTATGTCCAGATCATCTCAATGATATTTTTATGAACATTACTTGTCTCTTGGAAGTCACTTCGTGTGCACGCAGTTCCGTAAATAGGTACCACCTGCTGCCTCCATCTTCTCCTCTTAAAGCTTGAAGGTGGAGGCGTTGTTGGTGCCTCTTTGTCACACTGCCTGACGTCAAGTCACGGAAAGCGGCAAGCTGCATAATTACTGTCACAAAGACCTCCAAACTTCCATCAGTGTTTTCCGACCAAAGTGCCGTTTTCACGTTGCCTGACTGGTAATACTTATACATGTCTGCAATGAAAACAGCCTGGTGGTGAATTTTACTGTTATGTGCTCCGAAAAAAAAGAGAGAGAGAGAGAGAAACTAATGCACAAGGAAACACACACCTAGTTATTAGTGTATGTATGTTATGAGCGGGGCATAGCAATTCAACAGAAAAGAGCTCACAGCCTGAAATGAACAGAGTTGTGGGATTTCATCTGTCGAACAATCCTTCATTTACTGTGCATGATGTTCCACATTTATCCATTTGGTTGAGTTCAGCGGGCTCGCGCAGCATTGCCTGAATTCAAACATGGACGTCTGTTGGTGCGGAACTGATTGTCCCGGAAGGAACCTTGTTCTAATGACCGCCGAAACTTCTTAAGTAATTGCACCATACAAGCGATCTACTACAGCTAGAATCTGCTGATTATGGTAAACAGACCGAGCAAGGGCTTATGTTCACATACCGCAAGCTGCTAGAAACTGGATTAAGTCAATAGCAACGGGTGCCGTATGTAATGGAATTGTTAAAGTTCCTTGCATTCGCAGAAGACGAAGGGAGGCCACGTCCGTTGTTCCATAATTTACCTTACGCTCTCTGTCGTCGCTTTCGGAACTTGATATAGCTTCTTAATGTGCACGAAGTGTGTCAGTTAGTGGTTTCGTTGAGTGATGTTTCACTCAGTGTTAAGCCAGACAGGCAATATACATACAAACGCAACACAGACGCACGTTCGCGTTACCATTGTTATTAATAAAAACAATAATTATTACACATTGTGAGTGCGTATCTGTAGCCTTAGTTATCCTGCATGGAACGCGCATGCGTCGTATCATATTTTCATCTGTGACCTGTCTGGCTCTACCATATTTTTCCACATTATCTAAAAAACGACACGGTTTTCGGAAAAAAAATATTAAACATAAAATGTGTGCTTTGATTTTCTCTACAACTTTTTCTAAAACAATTCTCATTCTAAGAAGAACTGAGCGAGATATTATCATAAATGTGCATAATTATTCTTGTAAAGTACCCGTTATTCTTGTCAGATTTGAATGAAACTTGAATTTCCTCGACAGATTTTCGAAAAATCACGAAATATCAAATTTCATGAAAATCCGACCAGCGGTAGCCGAGCTTCTCCATGCAGACGGACGAACAGGCAGACGGATAGACATGACAACGCTGATAGTCGCGTTTCACAATTGTGTGAACGCGCCAAAAAATGTAAGACCAACTGGAAGGTTCGGCGACATAGTGCCTCAAATACCGGTGAAGGCGGCCTCATTTGCACTGTACTGTACGACCCACTACGGTAAAAAAATTCTGCAACGGCCGATGTCTTGGGTCACAATCGTTAGGTCCTACTATGTGGGGCTGAAGAACTGTATATCGGTCTGTCCGTCCGTCACTGTGTTTAAACTAAGAACCTCTAGGCGAGATTCTTTGGAGACTTCCTACCTTGTTTTCTAATTTTCTACATTTGGACTCACGAACATGTAATAAGGGAGCGATATAGCGTCGCTGTCGAACTGCAGCAACCATAATGACCAATATTAATTATAATTCGACACTAATCGATATTAATTACAGTAGCCAAAGCTGTACTTCATATTTTTAATGTTGCTACAGAACTTACTCAGTAGTTAAGAGAATTCAGAATGCTAAAGTGCAAATAATGCACGCCCGGAAGCTTCGTACTCCTCTGCACGACCTGCACGTTTCCTACAGTGGGCAAGATTTAGTGCGATTTGTTTAGTGTGTTTGACAGTCGCGACTAATCAGTGCAGTCGAGTCGACTTTAATAAATAAAAGTTGGCTGGCCAGCCGATCAGTCAGCCGTGATTCTAGCTGCACTGGTGTAATGCCAGCTCAAATCATAATTTACTTCTTCCTGGGCAATTAATTATGAAACCCGTGTGTTGGCAGTATAAGGCGCAGTAATAAACAGCTGCTGTGTGCACACTAGACGGTGATTCCCTGATGTGAACTTGGGCACATTGTTACAGTCAGGTAATTAAAGGTTGACACAGCAAGAAAACCCTACATACTTGTATGCCTGCTGAAATGACCTTTGCCCCCTTCAGTAAAGTTACGAAATGACATAATGGTCTTCGCCCTCGTCGTAACTGCTCTGCTGGCAACCAGTATTGAGGGTTCTACCCAGCTATGTGTTTGGCTTAGGCCATTGTGAGAGGCGCTGTCAGAGGTCAAATGGGTTACGATGACGGAACGTGACCAGAATGCTGCAGTCAGTGACTTAACTGTACTACTGCACAGGAAGCGTGACCAGCTGTCTCGCGATCCAATGTCGAGTCCAAGCGTCAGAAACCATTAGCCTTAGACGGTGTAGCAGTAGCAGTGGATGGCGCTAATGTTCATATAGTTGGTCCGCCCACTCTGAACTCTTGATGCCGTCAGATGACGGAGTAACGGACTACAACCATCCTCCCTGGTCTGAAAATGTCATTAGTACAACTGTGGTGATTCTTCAATTGACGCTAAATTAAATTCTTTGGAGTACGGACAGGCGACTAGATAAGTGAATGATGTATGGGCCTTGAAGTCTTCTTGGGTGCTGCGCTGTGGCTTGGGGCGTTTCGAGGGATCGTAGTGCCTTTATCTTCATTGTCAAGCGGGTCTGCATTTTCAGGATCAGGACGGGTCATTGTGATTCGTCTTGACGCAGGACTCAGTACGGTGTTTCGAAATGTCGGAACTGCGATCCCAGTGACACAGCACAACATCCCAAAAACACGTTTGTGTTGAGCCCAGGTCTCGAACGAAACAGCATGTAACAGTGCAGCTGCTGTCTGTGTATTCGCGAGCAATCTGCTGGGCTGCATTGAATAATGATTCTGAAGACCGCGCTAAATGTTCATCGCCTTGATTACCTCAAGTCTCATACAGATGTTTATTTTTTCACATCTGCTCGCCATGAGGGACTTGTTTTGGGCATTTTTTTTTAATTTTGTTATTGTGCAGTTACTTCAGACACCCTGCTGAGTGGTCCTGTACATGAAATAAAGTGAAGTGCCAACTTGATGCAAGTAGGTAATTTTATTGATGTATTCTTAGTTCGACATGTTTCGGGTACATACGCCCATCATCAGGAGCATTAAATGTTGAGTTGCAGCATATGGTTTTCTGCACCGACGTTTTGGATGGGTGTTGGTCTTGAGAGCTAAGAATACATCAATAAAATTACCTTGTTGCATCAAGTTGGCGTTTCACATTATTTCATGAGGAAGATGCACGGTCAAACAACCCTCAAGTGGTCCTGTACCTTTGTATTATTTTGTTCCTACAGTCTTCCTTTCTATGACTCAATACAGCATGTTGTTGTAATCCTCTCTCAGCTTCTTTTCTTTCTTGCTTTATTACCAGCAGTTCCATAAAGTCACTGAAGTTAATTATACTTTATTAACGAAGCTCTGAATGACATCCTGGAGAGGAACGTTATTTTCCATCCTCCTCCTTCTCTGTCTATAAAAATACGCATGTTTAATGAGTGTTTCACCTACAGCTCTTTGTATTTTATTTGCTGAAAGATACTGCCTGCTCTCCTGAACAAACAAGAGGTCCTTTGAAGTCACAAACACGTGACAGAGGTTAGTCATTTGTTTTTACATAGTCTGTAAAATTCGGAAGTTGCCTGTAAGTACCATAACGTAGCTTACATATTCCAAATCAACAAGCCCAAACCGGAAATATGTTTCATTATTTAATTGTATTTTCTCAGTTGACATGTCGTTGATACGGCATCCAATGAGATGATAGAAATGTTTGAGATGTGGTCAATATTTAAGTTCCTGTTAACCCCGCATTCTATTTTTCGGTAAGAGTCAACAATTGCAGTTCGGATAACATACGAGGGGGTGCTGATAAGTCCTTAGCCCGTCCTATTTCCCGATGTCGTAGGACGGAAACGATAGTGTCGTTGGAAAGAGGTGTCTGTCCATGTGCCGAATTGCAAGTATTTTCTTGTTACAGAGGCTGAAAGGAAGCATGTCAGGCGACGCGCGCGATTTCAACAACATGGAGGCGCTGGCTGTCATCGAGGTTTTTTTTCTGCAAGGCAAGGCACCGAAAGAAATTCACGCCATTCTGACAGAAACTTTAGGGGTACATGCACCATCGTATGCCACCGTCAAAAACTGAGTGGCCCAGTCTAAACGTGGTGATTTTTCCACCTGTGATGAGCCTCGTCCTGGACGACCCAAAACAGTGACCACCCCAGAGATTATTGATCAAATTCACGAGCTAATCTTGGAAAACCGCCGGATTTCGGCTAAATCAATAGCTGAGCAACTGGGCATCTCGCGTGAGTGGGGTGGGTCCACCATTCATGAAGATTTGGACATGCGAAAGCTCTCCGCGAAGTGGGTCCAGAAATGCCTGAACGCGGATCAAAAACGTCAACGGTGCCAGTCGTCTGAGAAACTTTTGGAATTTTTTCGGCCGGCGCGATCCAAATGATTTCCTGTCGCGATTGGTGACCATGGACGAAACCTGGTTATATCACTATGACCCGGAGAAAAAACAACAATTTGTGGAGTGGCGGCATAGCGGCTTACCCCACCCCAAAACGTTCCGAGTGCAAAAATCCGCTGGAAAAGTTCTCACCTCGATTTTTAGGGATCAAGCGGCATCCTCCTCATTGATTATCTTCCAGAGGGCCAAACTATCAACGCGGAGTATACTCATCTCTACTGGTGCAATTGAAGGACATTTTGAAGGAAAAACGCCGCGGGATGGTCGCGAAGGGGGGTCTTGTTCTTGCACGATAATGCCCTGGCTCACCGGACACTTGCAACCCAGAAGAAACTGGCCTACCTGGGCTTCCAGTGTCTTGATCACCCACCCTATTCTCCGGGTCTGGCCCCGTCGGTCTACCACCTGTTCCCTGGACTGAAAAAAAAACATTGGATGTTCGCCATTTTTCGTCCGACGCGGAGGTCATTGCTGCCGCGGAGACCTGGTTGGACGGACAAATTTCTGATTTTTTTGAGTGGTTTGCAAAAGTTAGAGCAACGGCCTAAGAAGTGTATTGAGCTTCGTGGGGAGCATGATGAAAAAATCCCGAGTTTGGTCGCTGTAGCTTGTTTCGTTCCTGGTCGGGCTAAGGACTTATCAGCACTCCTTCGTACAACTGATGGCGCGTCAGTTAGATTCTGTTCATGGTATGATTGGCGTGCAGTGGCATCGACGTTGGGAACTTGGTGCAGCGAAGAAGTCTGTAGTGCATTTCGGTTTTATGGGCGGAATATGTGCGGCGATGACATCATGATAGTGCGGCATGCCAGAGGATCAATGGTATCGAGTTTTCGAAAATGGTCGAACGGACGTCCATGCTGATGTTCGCACCGGTCAGCACAGCACATGAAAGACAGACGTGAAGGCGGCACAAGAGGATAACTGATTTTGGTAAAATCCACAATAACATGGAATTGGAAGTGGCTGTTTTTGAATGGTTGTGAATGCAAGAGCCCGATTTATACTGCAATGGAACTTTAAACTCGTGCTAGGAGAGGGCAGATACATCACTGTGCCCTCGAATGGTGCTAAAAAGTAATGGCACTTCGGAGAAGTTATTGAAACGCATTGAACGTACAAATTCTTCTCATTTAACTTATACGACCTAGGGAACTTTGTTTACTGAACATTCTTCGTAGTATAGATTACGCACGATCTGAAATGAAACTGTCTTGGCGTTTGCCTGGAAGAGTACAAAGAATCTCGGTGAGGATACAAGCCCACCGGTTGAGAAACCCGAAACGTTATAGCGTACTACCTATCCAACAGAAGTGCACTAATAACGTGAGCAGTCCCAGGAGGATAGTGTAGGCGAGGAATGTAGCACGCATTTCGATAATGCGGGAAGCCTGAAGGTGAGAGGCAATTTCGGAAATGCTGGTGAAGCGGGGATAATAATTGAATAAATAAACAGGACGTCAGGATATGAACTGTATAATAATGAAATACATACAAAATAGGGTGTGAGGAACGAACTGAGTCCTTCTACAATGTAGATTACTTCGTCATTGCAAAGCAGCTGGCAGCCAATTAGCATGATTACAAACAGCATATCATAACAACGAAATACTCTTCGAACAAACCGGAAGGGACCCACTTTATCGGGGAAGAGAAGTATGGAGGGTTACTGGGAAGGGAATTTTATCCCACCTAGCCCAGAGAAAATGGCATGGACCAACAAACCTTTTAGCCAACAGCAGGTGAAAGTCAGGAACTTCGTTTCCTCACTGCAGTCCTTGTGAAGGGACGATGTTAATGCAGTCCCTTGTGACATAAGAGGACAGCAGCTCACCTCCCGTTTTGCTGCCTTCTCACTGTAATCTCCTGACACTGAACAACGAGCTCAACAAATCAACAGGCTGCGAGCCCCAGTTCCAGCCAGTAAGGAACGAGCACGCATTGCAAATGAGCTGATGTCAGATCACTTCGCTGTGGAAAACCGCCGATCGACAATTTCGTCAATGATACAGCCTTTGTGCCAAGCGTAAAATGCCAGTTCAAGGCAGTCATCAGACGTCTGCCTAACACTCCGGCCTACGTCCTAGAGACGCAGCATTATCCTCCCTCCCCTGCAGGAAATCTTTACGCTGACGTCGCTCTAAAGGCAGAGGCATATTGAGCCCGGAAGATACGTTACGAAGTGCTTTAATTGATAGCAGTTTGGCTACGTCTTCGTTCAGTGCAGGCTGTGGTGCGGAGATGGCAGTTGCCAGAATTCATGTTCTGATATCAGTCACCCAAGTTTGCTAATTGAAATAGGCCTACGAACGGCGTGTTCGGCGTAGTCATTGTGGTAGAGTGGAGTGTGACAGTTGTGTGCTGCGTTAGGAGGAGAGAAGGTGCTGTCGATTATGAAAATAACACTTCACATAGTGAAAAACGAGCTCTGGACTTCCATGAATGTAGTTACAGCTAAATACGATAAGGCATAATCCGCCGTACAAGGCCTGGATGGACAAAGCCCTTATATGTATTGTGTGTGTTCCATTTTGAATAGCATCGAATTTGCTTGGTCGTCACAAAATGTGCACACTTAAGTATGTGTACTTAACACATACCCACGACACGACTGCAGAGTCTCGCTGGTAAATAAAATCTGGTCATGAGCCCCAGCGGGAGCTGAATGTTGAATGAGCAGTTGGATTGAATACATCAGCGAATTAAGCGTGTAGTTAGCTTTACATACACACACATAGACACATACGAGTGTCTCTTCAGTCTCCGGTCTGAGCACTCCAGCTGTCGCGCGGCAACTTTGTCGCACGGGACGCATGCTTGTGCCGGCACTTCGCTGTCCGTTGTTTCCTTGCAGTTCGACTTATTTTATAGAATGGGTGAAGGACAGGCCTTGCACCCGCTGGACACGTAACAACTTGTAAAATGTTGATAATTTTGATTCCAATAGTGTTTTCCAGTTCTTGTAAAGAATGTAAGCTATTCACACAAACTCTACGTTGCGGTGTCCTCTGCACTGCACACACGACATCCGGGAGGCCACTTGCACTGCGAGTTGTCGACCATTCGCCACTTACTTAATTTCGGGCAGCCAATGAGAAGTTTCTTGCGTGGGCCGTAGCAAAGTACCGCATTGAGTAACTACGTCTTTAATTACGCCGTTAATTCGTTGAACATTAGTGCCAGAACTAACCGACCACGCCCGCAGAAATTTGTTTCTTCGAAAAACACGGGCCCTCTGATTTTCCTATGACTGTACACCGACCTCCGACTGAGGTTATGCCAAGAATCACTATAGCGGTTGTCCGAACACCAGTATTATTCCAGTTGATTACATCCCCCATGACTCGTCCGAGAAAAACCGAGTTCCGGATCCAGAAATCCACAGGGTTTCGAGACTGCAAAGAGCAGTGTCGGCTGCTTCCTTGCCGATCTACAGCAAGAACTTGTACGACTATAATTATCTGGGCCTCCTTTCCATTGGCCGCCAATATCGTCCAGTTTCTCTTCTTTTAAAATTTTTTTTTGTTTCCTTTCGTTCATTTCTCAACATGTCATTCGAAATGTTTTCCCCATTCTGTATTTTGGCGTTTTAAAGGCATTGTGTAGGTATCACCTTCAGCGACAATGTGTTCAGTGACGCATACTTTGCAGGCGCACTGCAAATAAGCAGTCCGCCCTACACAAAACATTTCGCTCACGCAATGAACTACCCGACAGGAAATGCAAGAGATACACATCACATGCAAGTGCTGACATGCTGATGCGACACTTGGCAGACTGACCTTGTGTAACCAGCTAGTATTCTCCTATTCGCAGAAAATCGACTGAAAGCACTCTGTGTGTGTGTGTGTGTGTGTGTGTGTATCAGTTTCAAAGGCAAACGCTTCTTCGTTACACGGTGCAATCAGCTTTTGTTGGGAATGAAAGAAAAGCCCATGCGTATGTTGCTTGATGGAAACACCTTCTCTAGCTGTGTGTGCCCCATAATGCGGCGGCTTGCTTCACACACACGAAGTGGAAATACGGTACGGTGGTTTGAGAGTTAAGTGCTTTTTAATACCGCAGCCCCCCCCCACTCCCCCGCCGTGTCAAACCTAATGTTCTTAGCAGCTGTTTTTCATTAATAACTTAACCGTTCCAGTTCGGTAGACCGTAATCCCAGAACTGCGTGCACGGATGAATCGATCAATCTAACCAGGGATCGATCCATCAGTCAGTGAAGAAGAACAAAGTAAGCTGACATTCGTTATCAAGTATGTTTAATTTGTTTAGCGTACGGACAGTCCTACACAAACGGTGTAGGCCTATTAGCGAACCAGATATTTAAGTCTGAACTATATTGTTTAATGTATTGTCAGTTGATAATGCTTATCGCACTAATGCCTGCTTTCAAGGCATTATTAATCTCATTCACTGGATTTTTGAGTTGGATTTGTGTAAAGTGTTGCATGTCGTGAATAATCAACCGGGTTAAGACGGTTTTAAACCATTAACTATGAACATCTTCCCAGTTTTGGGTTGAATGACGTAATGTACCGTCAATCGCAGATGGCTAGCTGTTGCAGGCTTGCTGTTTGATTTCGTCAGACGAGAACCCCCGTGACTTAACGAACCGTCCAGGCTTCAGTTTCGGTAAACAGTTTAGCTAATGGGTCAGTTTGTAGCCGACATCGACCGGATGTTGACTCTTCTTCATTGCTCACCGCTGTGTGACCTAAAAGGAATATCGGTGTAACACTACAAATGTTTGCTTACACTCGGCATAAATACCGAATATTTTGCTAAGCAGCATTAACTACCTGGTGTTTGTCATGGAGACGGGCTGTGTTTTTTGTGAGGAAGAAACTTGTTAACGGGTCAGTTTGCAGACTGTGTCCGGAACTTATAAGCATCTGCTTAGACACTGCATATAGCGTTGTCTACACGACACTCGAACTCTGAAACTGTTCACTCCAGTTGGGGTCTTTTTAGAATCTGTGTGTGACATGTTGAGCTGACATCAGTTTAAGTAATCAGTGAATCATCCACGCCTGTCTTGCACTTTTTACGTTGAAACGAAATGTTTAATAATTTTTACGGCCGAGGTTTCTGTGTCCGTTGCGTTTTGAACAGCAGTTGGATGTTTATGTTATTTTCATGTATGGGTTTTTACTGTCGATAAATCATGGTTTTGGGAGAATGGAGATAGTTCTCCAGTTTGCATCTGAGTGTACCATGATGAAAATGTGTGACACATACAGGTGGTAATTCAACTTACTAGACTTGTATTGCCAGCTGTCTGCTGTTGTGACGCTGTGTGGCTAACACATCGCTTTGGAGATTGCTTCTTATTCTCGTCGAAATATATTGGGGTTTAGAAGAAATGTGTTGCCACCACCTTCAGGGTAATGTTACCTCAAGGTAAGTTGGTGAATTTCCACTAAACTACATGACGTCATATCTCGTTACACTGCAGTTTCTACGTGTCTGGTGGACAGTCACGTTAAATCACAGTCGGCTGACTAACCCCTCGCCTGACCAGTGCAACGCTCCCACAGTGACAGAAGCGCATTGCACGGAACTCATGTCCTTACCCGTAATGGCATGCCGCTTTGTGGATGGGACCGATCGACGGCATGGCCTTACCTGTAGTGGCTTGCTGTTTTGTGGGTGGGACCGCTCGACGGTATGACCTTAAGTGTAGCGGTGTGGTGCTTTGTGAGTGGGACCGCTCGTCGGCATGGCCTTACCTGTAGTGGCTTGCTGTTTTGTGGGTGGGACCGCTCGACGGTATGACCT
>Ga0123352_10007546_pt1 | contig 16806 bp, 9 predicted proteins | sample TergutLab28metaG_FD_89700 | JGI IMG/M metagenome (GOLD analysis project Ga0123352, IMG submission 89700) | Labiotermes labralis P1 segment gut microbial communities from Petit-Saut dam, French Guiana - Lab288 P1 | ecosystem: Host-associated > Arthropoda: Insects > Digestive system > Gut ... | reverse complement strand
ATCAGGAGCATTAGATGTTGAGTTGCAGCATATGATTTTCTGCACCGAGTTTTTGGATGGGTGGTGGTCTTGAGAGCCGCTGCTTAGGTAGTGTGTGCGGTGCGGATGGTGCTGTGCTGTGCACCATCCGCACAGCACACACTACCTAAGCAGCGGCTCTCAAGACCACCACCCATCCAAAAACTCGGTGCAGAAAATCATACGCTGCAACTCAACATCTAATGCTCCTGATGATGGGCGTATATACCCGAAACATGTCAAGCTAAGAATATATTAAAAAAATTACCTCGTTTCATCAAGTTGGCATTCCTCATTATTTCACAGTTCTTACTCTTCTCACAGACTGAATGGAAAGTAAAATAGAATTGGCGTGAATAATTTTATTCTTAAAAAGTTAAATTTATTGGAGATGTGATGATTTGATGATTTACAGGACTCTTGTTGTTAAGTGTCAGTGTAAGAATAGTACAGTGCAAGAATACTATCTTGTAAAAGGTTTAAGCGAGCCTCTTTTAAACGTTCGTTCCAATAAACCAGCCTACAGTTTGTCATTAGCATGGACAGTGTAATCTGCAGATTACTCTCAACTGAACAACCAAGCGATTAATTCCATGAAGCAGGATCTATCTCAGACTATAATGTCCTCTTGCCCAGTCCAGACGTCCCATGCTTTATACGGATCACGGAAGTTCATTACCATGTGCACAAGAGCTCAAATAATTAACTTTTAAGTCATTAAGCCTATAGTTTACTGACCTTTATTAAAGAAATCTAAGATCTCTAATAAAATTTGTGCACTGTAAGAGATGGGATCGAAGTGCCTTTACGTAATGGATATTTTCGGAAACTAAATATTCCCGTTAGAATAAGAGGCCATGGTTCAAACCTAAACCTTACCCTCTGATTACAGTGTTGTATCAAATACATACTTCTCAACTACATTTTTTGTGATCTTTCATTATTCATTGCTGCCAGTATTGATATGTTTCATGCATAAAAGTCCGAATATATGGAATACTTTGAAGTACTATTGAGACCTATGCTTTGGTCTGGCTAACCTTGAGAAATGCCACGTAGATTTTGTTCTGCAAAATCATTAAAGAAAATCTGTGCTTTATGGCACATATGTAGAAATTGACTCATAAAATATAAAATTGTTTTTTCCTGGCAACATTTAAATATACTGGAAACCAAAATTTAGTACATAAGCTCTCAAAACGTTTCAGAGAAGAAGAATGCAAATAGATCGATGGAAATTGTAACAGTCTGATGTGTAGTCGTAGGCATACTTGTTGACTGGTTTTAACCAAACTTGATATGAATATTTCCCAAAATCATTGGCAATAAGACGGCGGTCGCACAAAATTATGAGGTAGAATTAACCCTTTTCCTGCTAACGTGGAAAATATGGTGATCTCTTAATAATGCCAGCAAATGGCAGATGGGATTTAATTCGGCGTTTAAGGGGTTAACACTAAAATCACCGAGAAGGTGTATGGTTAAATTTGAAAATGTATGAAAATCATGTGACTTCAAAGTATTTGTAATATATAAAAACGTTCTAATTGACGAGCGTCTAAAATTTTTCGCCTTTCGGTTGTTAGCGTAAATTAAAGGAATACTAAACCTAGATATTCTAAGTTTGGTGCGGAGATAGATCCGTACCGTCACTCAGAATCTACTAATCCCTGTATTTCAAATGTACCGTCACCCAGAATGTACCATTCCCTGTATTCCAAATGTACCGTCACTCAGAATGTACCAATCCCTGTATTTCAAATGTACCGTCACTCAGAATGTACCAATCCCTGTATTTCAAATGTACCGTCACTCAGAATGTACCAATCCCTGTATTTCAAATGTACCGTCACTCTGTATGTACCAATCCTTGTATTTCAAGTACACCATCACTCACAAGGTGTTAGTATTCTTGTATAGATACCTAATAACGAGAACTAAAAAAATCCGACGCTTGTTGAAGTGGAGACGGCAAAAATACGTTTCTTTGCATGTCTTGTCGGGGCGATTTGATGACGTGTGCAGATTTGTCCAAACTCGCGACGATGTGCGGAATTTGATTCTTTCTTTTTCTGTGTGCTCAGCATTAAAGCCGTGCCTCTTATTTTTAATGATTTGGTCCGTTACAGGGCGTCTCTTTTTTATTAAATGAAAAAAAGTGACGGCCCTAATGTGGAATTCTCTGCGGAAAGATGGAGCTGTCTGCAAGTAACAACCCGTTGCTTTGAGCTCACTTAGTGACGCGGCTCAAGTATTTTTGCTCGAAGTGATCCGTACCATTTTCAGTTGACATGAAATCTGTAGTTCTGAAAACTGTACCATTATGTATTCGCCTCATTTACCTTACAAACAACACGACTTCGCGGCTCAATGCTGCCATACCGTATCAATTTTAGTGCCTCAGGCTGAGTCGAAAGACAAAGAGGAATGGATGGTTCACAATTGGAGCAGAAATTTGTGAACAATTTTCGAATGATTTCGAATATATTTACCTTAATTGGGAACCCGGATAACTGTCAACTGTCATTGTAGTGACAAGGAAACTGTAGGCTAGACAACAAATGAACCGTCTTTCGGGACTCACATATAATTCAGTGTTTACCAGAGGTTTGTTTCCGGCAGGGATAATGCTGCCGGTTCGTGACCCTGAATAGTCATCCTCTTCTAACGCTGAAGTATCTATACTTCCACTCCCCATATACCTTCGTGCCGCGCACATTGACAGTTTCAAACTTTGTCCTTGATATATATATTTGTCGCATGTACGTACATATCATATAATGTTGCAAAGCTAATAAAACTGGGTAGATTCCGGAATTATAAAATTATTTTATTCTAACTCTGTCTGTGGTGGCAGAACCCTAAGGTTCAACGTTTCTAACGCCACGTTTTCCAATAAACACGACCCTGACTTATTTCCACCAACTTCTGATTGCCAAAATCTGTCTAAAACCATTTGTAGCTCCTTCTCTATTTTCGAATGGCCAGTTTATCACTAGTTACCCCATCAAAATATTTGTATTTCCCCAATAAACACGTGATATTCCGTTACTGCAACCTTCAGATTTTCATCGTTCGAAATGTAGCAAGTGAACTCTGTCTTATCATACTGCTCAGTATGCATTGACCTTAGGACGAAGACACAATCACGAGCTGTTACGGTGGGTAAAGAGTAAGTGCGCTGTCTTAGCCTTAAAAAAAAGAGGCCTGCATTATTAACAATATGCTAATGCACTCAGTAAAGAACAATGACCGTAATACGTAGGGTGACGTCTTCGCGTTGTTTGCATCTCTGCAAAGAGAGACTTTATGTGCTGGCTGAATACATAGTGTTTGGGTATTTATTACGATACACAACTGCAATAAACGCGAATGCAGATATGTGTATAGACGGTATAGAACACACAGATGAAGAGATTTTTAGAACATGGCCCGTATACAGTTTCACAAATATGCAGCTGGCCAGTATATAGTTTTTTTCAAATTCCTTTCTTGTTAAAAATCGTGATTTATATATAATCCTGTAATAGGAAATTCAAACAGGTTTTCGACCCACAAACAAATGTGCGCCTTTTGAAGATGTAATCAATGGATTGTCCCGAAACGTCGGTGGATAACTACAAATCAGCGCTGCGTAACATCCCAGAAGAGCGAAAATCTCAGGAGTGTAAAGACGTCCAACAAGGACGAAGGTGCAGCAGCCAAGCAACAGCGTATCTGTGAACGATAACTTGAGTACATTTTGGTGCATGTTCCGTTATGTTCCGGTGGGTGAGTCTTTTTTTAAGTGAGCATATAAAATTCTGTTTGCTAGATTATGTAATGATGGCATAATGCTTATAATGATTGATTGATATTTATTTTGTTTTTGGTAATATGGGAAGGAGCGATCATTAACTGTTGTGGTTTAGAAACATAAATTCCTCTGAAATGTCTGAAAAAATCTGGGAAAACACAATTGAAAATATCCACCGCTTCACCGAAAAGCGGTTGACTTATTAGGGAACACAAGTGAAACCTCAAGCTTATCTTCCCATACAATCACATTACAGTGTGCAGGGAAGAAAGGAGTTTTGGAGTCATTATATTTATTTATAAACAAGCATATAATTTGAGAAATGACGATTGTCATCATCTGGGATGTGATGCGATGTGGTTTGGTAGGAACGTTCTGGCGTTTCAGAGAATACTGCTGCCATCAACGTTAGTGTAGTGTAGTGTACATGATGGCGGAGACTCAGGATTGTTATAAGTCTGAAGATTTCAAGCGACCTACGTGGCGTATCGTCCCAGAAGTCACTCAGTAAGTTGGCTAGAGTAATTCATCAATTTTTCGCGAGAAATTCTGAATTTCGTTGTGAACAAATCTAAAACCTAGAACCTTTGGGGGGGGTCGAAAGCTTAGCTGTGATTGGCGGCAGCGCCGTCACGTGATCTTAATGCGATTGGTTAAAAACACAATTAAAGTTTTCTTGCCAAAAATTAATGCAGATCTCCCATAGATTACCTCCTACGGTAGCCTTCGTAATTACCACCTTGAAGAAATCGAATCTTACGTGCTATCAAATTTATGCATAGCAAAGCAGTTGTTGGGGACGTCGAACACTTGTTGCATTATCTAGGGAGCAGCGACCCTGACGACAAACAATGTACTTGTTGAGACATTGTGCGATGCACTTTTAATCACCGCGTATTTTTGAAACAATCTTCGCTCATATAAATATTACTGCTTGTTGATTTGCGCTGTGTTCGTGCTGGGTGTCTTCTACGTTGTCATAAGAATCTCCGTTAGTTTGTTGAGTTTAACAAACATTCGTATTTGTCGACAAATTTTATTACAGTTGCTTGGTGAGGAAGTTCATGGACAAGCCTAGAGATATCCTCTTGTGTGTGCATGTAGAAAGACAGCTGACAGGCGGACGGCTGCAGGTTCAGGAATGTGTCAACGCCGTTGTGTGTCGTTTGGGGTGTTTGTTACATAGCATGTGCTGTACACCATGCAACGAAATGCCTTGTGCTTAATGACCTCTAATATCAAAATCTTCCACTGGACCGATTTTGAGCCAGTTTAGTCCACTTCCTTTGTCACAACACACTCCCAGGTGATTCACTTTAATATAATTCTTGCATTTTCTTTTCTGTCGTCCAGATAATTGAACCACCAAAAAATTAGCCAAAGTTCACGGAAAGAATTACCGAAACACCAAGCTGAGGCGTACAGCATATTTGTACATATTCAGATTTCAGATAAAGTTATTTCATACTTTTCTTTTTCTTGTTTCTTTTCGCTTTACCTTTTTCGTCTCCGTTCCCTTATTTTTTAAATTGTTCACTCATGAAAATTTGCAGGTTACTGATTTAAGACGGTTAAATTCAGGATATCGTATAAGAAGTTAGCAAGTGCATGACAGTATGAGGCTGAGCTTATAGGGCTACTGTGCGTTACTAACTGACTACGTTTCAATAAGTCCGAGTTCAAATCTCGTAAACCCGGGTCCGATCCCAGACGGAAAAGTGAAGATTCCTTTTGGATGGACTGCATTGCTGTTCACTGCATGATTTTTCCTGTCGTCATTTGATTACAGCAAGTGTTGTTACTGCTCCGGTGCAGTAAAATGTGAAGTAATACAGAAACAAAAGAGATTACAGAAAAATAACCGTTAGAGTTGTGAAGATCGCACGAAGTAGGATAAGAAGGGGGGATGTTAAATTATTGGAAATCCGTACAAAGTTTAGTGGAGAAACATGAAGGAAAGAGACTAATATGCTATTAATGGATAGTGGGATAATATTAAAATGGACTAAGGAAGGACGATATGGATTTGTGGGTTAGATTCTTCTTATTTCATTATAAGGAACAGTAAATGTGTATGTGAATGTGAAGGACTTTGGAGATTTCATGTAATGTAGGGATTTTCTTGAAAAGCGGAGTGTTAGCTTTTCAAGACGAACGCTTTGGTCTTAAAAGGGTGAAATAAGTTAATCTTCAGATGACACATTTTTGTTGCGATTTGTGTAAGTACGTGAGAACCACTACTGAAGTACGAAGATGACGTGACATATAGACAGTTGGACTGCATTCATACAAACATACATACATACACACATACAAACACACATACACACATACACATAAATACTCGTAAAGGTACACGTGCTTGCTTAGCTGCTTTTGTAAAGTAATTTCCCTACCATCGATTTCAATGTCTGCCTATAGAACTAAGTATTCAGCTGTGCCTCTGAATGTGAGATATACGAAGTAGAGAATTAATGAATGGTTAAAGAACGTGTCACTTGTTGTGAAATCTAAGTCTTGATGACGAACACAAAATTCACCATTTTTTTCTGAACAAGTTTTCTGTACTATTTCAGCATCTGATATACTGTATACTGCTAAACACCTGTCGGTTATAATGTCATGTGTACAGAAGGTAGAGCGGCGTTGGCGTAGCGTAAAGAGGACCTGACAGACGCACAGCCCCCAGAGCTTTATGATGTTGCCAGCTCATGTGTTCCTGGTATGACATTCATATCTTTCTTTCGAAACAATGCTGGAAAACTTTCGTTTAGAAAATTGAACACATTTTTGCCTGTCAAAGACTTGTCTGTCCATTTCACCACGCTCTTTGTTTACACATCCTCTTCATTTTAAACCGTGAACATATTCAGTGTTAGCATTTCTAAGTAACTGTAAATTTTAGGTTGCCAGAAATAATTTTTTAAAGAAACGTACCTTGTTCACTTAGTCTGGCAGTCAGCACTTAAAAGAACGTGTTAGAGGCACAAATGTGTCCTTTTTTTGTATAATACACCATAAATCCCTCAGAAGCAAATACAGAGTGGGTTTTACGTTCTTGCTTTTCGCTTCCTATTCTTCTAATATGGCGCAACAACTCTGATAGAGTTTTGGCCTTCTCGACAATATCCTTCTACTTAAGGCGGTCCTGTACTTGTTCTGCCACTTCATAAGCTTTATCTTCTTCAGATCATTCTTGATATCATCTTCCCATCGAGACTCTGACCTTCCAGCTGGTCTTCCTGTGAATGCTGTCCATTTGTGTATTCTTTTTACTATGCTGGTTTCGGACGTTCTATTTAAGTGTCCAAACCAACTCAATCGTTGTGCTTTAACATAAATTATTATGTTCCGGTGTTTAATTAATTAATTCAACTTCTTATTTGTTTTAATTCTCCAGTTACCGTTGGCTTCCTTAGTTGGCCCAAATATTTTCCTTAATATTTTACTCTCAAACACAGAGACTTTGTGTAGAATACTTTCTTTGAAGACCCATGGTTCACAGCTCCTGCTGTTCCCTACATTAAAAAATTTACAGTTGAGAAATATGTGACATTGTATATTTCTGGATTTCGGATTTGACCCGCAACTTGTTTCGATTGTGACAGCCCTGGTCTTGAATTATATAATTACGTATGCAGTGTATAGTAAAATAGTAATAGTCAACTTGCAGATAAAATGGCGTGTTATGTTAAAGTAGATGGAGTCACTGGTTCTTACAATCGACTTCTTCCACTGAGAATGTACGTAAGAAGATATCGATTTCGGAACAAGTGTGCACGGTGCTGCAACCTGCTGGAAAATACTGTAACTCCTTAGGACAGACCACCCCACATCTAAGCTTGCAACAATGTAAAATACTTACCAACTTATCCCTAGATTAAAAAGAACGTAATTATAAATTTTACCATTCAAAAACCACTTTTTAGACTAGCGGGCGTAAATATTTTGTTAGGGGATTTCACGCAAAATCACAACTGTTATCCCTACAGCTTGTTAAAAACCGCAATAAAAACTTTCTTGGTGCAAAGAGAAAATGTCAAAATTAAATGCTGGTAATAGTATCTAATGTCAGGAGGGGGGATCTTCAAGTTCCTCACGTGATCAAGGAATTCTCTTCTTCTATACAAACGATGATAAAAAGCCAGCCACATACACGTTTCTAAGCCAGTTGAGTCCGTGTGGTTTCTGGAATTTTTCCATTATTTACTTTTTCAAATAAACACGTCATTTTGGAACTTTGTTTCATACACATTACTGGGCGGTGGTCTTTGTCCAGAATCAGAGGAATTTAGCGTGTTATATAGAGTCATGAAAACGATATAGTATGCAGTTTAATCCAGTCAGCAAATCTTTCCTTACATATCAGTAATTTTAACGTCACCCACAGATATATGCTTGGGTTTTATGACTGGGCCATTCCTTCAGGTTTCATTATTGAAAATCTGCATGATTTTCTCGCCTCTCCGGTTTATGAAACATGTCCTACCTTCACTGCCATATTTTTGATTACGCTAACAGTCTTTGTTTTGGAGTAAAAGTTAAGAAGTGTTTTATTAAGTAGTTTTCTCCAGCTTTCTATTATTTCTCCTCTCTTTTGTGTCGAAATTTTCTCAGTCAGTTTCTTTTACCACACTTTCTTAAACCATATTCTAACCTTAATAAATCATCTTGGTAGAGGATTTCCCGTTACGTTAAAATTACAATATTAAAATGAAATAAAAGATGTACTCCGTCTAACACAACTATCTTTTATTACTTTATTGTGTCAAATGTTGGCAACCAGTTTCGGCCAATATTTATAAACATTTAAAAATGTTAGTGCATAATGCATTTTATTATCTTGCTAAATCAGATTACAAACGTTTACTGCATGACGCAGTACACAGGCACTGCCAGGCTGTTTTGGTTTTCAAATTATCTTGCTGTTTCAAGGCACATGCCTAGATGTAACTTCCCTTCACGTAACACCGACTACGTCCATGTCAACGGACACGATAGAACCATTACTGTAATTTTAGCCAAGTACTGTATAAAACTCCCTGATAATGGATCACTTGTGATCCGAAACACGTTGGAGCAATTTTAAATATTTTATAATAATTCTGAATTTATCTACGAATTATATATTTGTGCATCTGTTGGATAATAAATACTTTTAATCCCTTCACAGATTTTCGTAAAACCTGCGCTGAATAGGCGAATTTTTTACGGTAACTCCACAATGATTCTTTTCCTTCTCTCTCCAGAAGTTCTAAACTTTTAGCAAATATAATAAAGTGTTCTGAAGCCCCTATATTATTTCTGCACGACTTGATGAATATTTGGAAAATTCTTGCATAAACTTAGGATTCCTCAGTCGTGATGCAACAACAGACCTATTACAAGGTAATTAATTTCGATGGCTGTATGACGGAGTACATCAGGCACTTGTTCAGATAAGCGAACTTTATTTGCACAGCGATCACTTAAACGACCTACATAATCTCTAAAAGAGCGTCGTGTTGCTACAATGCGAACAGCGAATGTCAAACCGCTGAAAATATGTGAAAAATTGCGACTAGACATTTAATGTCAACTCCTGGTTTTGGGAAGAACGTTTTTGGTCATTACCAAAATTCCCTATTTTCTCTCTTATACGCCCTCGCCAGAAGATTCTGAGGGCCTAAGTTTATATGTCGGGTAAAGGTAAAATGTAAAGTTTTCCTTGTCCAGACGGTAGGCACTAGATGGAAATAACTGGTCAGTTTTAGGGGTCCGGCTGCTTTATCCCCGGATGGAGTGTTCACGGTACACAAATATGATGCTGGGTGGGCACCAGAGCCCGTCTGGGTATTTTGGAGATGAGATAGATCTCTTTCCCATACCACGATTCAAACCCCAGACCATCTATCCCGTAGCCCAGTCACAATTCTGACTGTGGCGGCACAGTAAAACCATCCGGTGTGAACACGAGCTGTCAACACAGGAAACGTGATGAGGGGCGGGAGAGACTGCATTAAAATACAAGCAGAACTTTGACTCACATCTTCGTATTTTAGACGTACAGCACTGAAAATTAGAAATACAATTTTTAGGCGCTTTGGCAAAAGTGAGGAAAGCTATTGTTACCTTCGTCATGTCCGCCCGTCCGCCTGCATGGAACAACTCGGCTCTCACTAGACGGATTTTCATGAAGTTTTATATTTGAGTATTTTCGAAACTCAATTAAAAAATTTTAAGTTTTCTTAAAATCTGATAAGAATAGAGAGTACTTTACATGAAGACCAATGTAAGATTTTGAACATTTCTCTCTCAACTATTGTTAGAACGAGAAACATCGCAGACAAAATTTGTAGATAAAGTCAAGACACATTTTATGTTCAGTAACCGGTTTTGGCAATCATGCTATTCATGAGATAATGTGGAAAAATACGGTACAGCGGACAGACCACAGGTGACGATATGGCGCATGTCCATTACAAATGCTGGGTATCTAAGTTTACAAATACACACTCAAAATATGTAATATGTATTGCTTTTCAATTGTAACAGTGGTTGCACGAAAGCCCCTCCATGTTACGTTATACGTGCATGCCTTGTTAACTCTAATCTTCACATTGTTGTTTGTTACGTCACACTGTTACTCTTGACATATATGTGTACTGGTGGCCTCAGAGTGCGAACTAACTAGAGCAAATAACGATTGCAGGATTGTAATCAAGCCTGTGCGTGGATGGAAATCTTAGGCGATGAGGATTACCATTCGTGCCTTAGTTGTCTCTTAATTAATTCCATTCCTAATAAATGTTATATTTTGTGTTATGTCGAATAGTGTGTAGCATGTTTCGAGTAATTATGTCTGACAGAATTGGGCCTCTGACCTACTTTGCAACGTTCACTTTGGTTTCTGCCTGTTTTGCGGGTCATTAATTACACAATATAAGGTGTGGCTTCCCGGGAGACGTTCCTGCACGAATTGCTATGGATAAAATTATCCCACAGAAATTGTTAGTGAACTTTGACCGATGAACCAGATTCACGCAAAAGTTTGATTTGAAAAGATCCTGGAAACAAACGCATACCTAAACGACGAACCACATAAGAGTAAAATAAATCGTCGGAAGGAAGAATAGAGATGAGATTGAAATGGCTCAATCAGTTTGATTTGTGATTTCTGTGTCCAGGACTTCTGTTGCTAACAAAAAGAAGAATGCTTCACAATTATTAAAAATAAAGGAAGATTCTGTGTCGCTTAATTTGGTAGCCGGTTGACTGGGTAGGTATGTAGGTAGGGAGACAGCAGGGAGTTACATGCTATATAAATAGGTACTTCCATCTTTGTTATTTAGATTGGTTTGTTGCGTATAAGTCTTATGTGGATAACGGATTATTAGGTCGCTAATTGTCTGGATGTTTCTTTAGGTAGTTATATTGGCTCGTTGTTGGGTGGACTCACCACGTGTTTAGTTATGTGTATTAATCCTTAGTTATTTATTTTGTCAGTTTATGGTTTCTCTGGCAATGTGTGCTTTATAGCTTGATTCATTTCATGTCTGACTGTGTTAGTACTATTGTTTTTAGTCTAGTTAACTTTTTTATGTTATGCTGACAGCCTCGCTATTTTGTTGTTTGGTTTATTGAACTTTTAGCTATTAGGTTATTTCGCTAATTTGTTGGCTATAATAATTCGTTGGTTGTTTGCTCACACTACGTCTTTGAATTTTTGTTGGTTGGTCATAATGCTTGGTCGGATTGTTGTTTGGTTTTGCGTATTGCTTGGACAATTGTTTGATGGGGGTTGCTGGTTGGGTCGTTTGTGTAGGATGGATTGTTGGTGATGGAGTGTAAGACGGTAACAAGAGGGATATGTAAATAGGCAGGCGAATTTAATACGTGTAGTTTGTTGAATGGAAGATGCGGGAACATTGTCAACTTCCCTTTACCCCACGGTACCGCCGTATGTAACAAGCATGAAATATCAAGAGAAATAGAAGATGTGTGATTTGCTTCAGTTATAGTTGCAGTAAAATTTGTAATGTTGTCAGCGATTGATATAAAATTATCCGAATGAGTCCCCTTTTTAATCTGTTGGATCAAGGTCTTAATCATACTATTTACTGGCTTGGACTTCTTAACTTCTATATGTGTATAGCCTACAATGTAAAGCCGAAAACAGTGTTTGTACTTTAAAGCATTATGTTTACTGTCTATACCACGTGATTTAATATTAAAAGTTTTGTATTTTACTCAGAGTAGTTATTTGTATATTTTGTGTGAATCGCAGGAAAGACGGTAGGGCTTTACTTAAACTGAATTAACATGATGGTACTTGAAATTAAGACATAGGGTGTTTCCTATAAGGTGGAAAATTGATTTTAAACATTACTTAAGTGAAGGTTGTGTTATAAATATTTAAAGCATGAAGAAATATGTAAACGCTTGATAGCTGTAATCAAAATATTAAATAAGTTCAATTTAAAAATTCGTCACGAGTTCGAATACGACCAAAGGCACCTGTACTTTTTCTTATACTCACACGTTTAAATCGAACACTCGGTGATGTTAACTTGTCTGTAACTTGTCACAGAGCAAAAGAGAATTATGGATATATGAACACTCGTGACATGTAAAGTCTCACCTGAAGATTTTTTTTATTTTTTTTATTTCAAGGCTCTTTTAAACAAAAATAGTTGTGTAATTGTTCTAAGCTCAGTTTAACCTTTTGACGCCTAATGTCAACTATAGTGGTCGTACCGCACCGCTAACCTCTAAAGTTGCATTTTATATATTTATTCAACAAATATAGGCACTGAATATTATTAAAATGGTATATACTCACCGTTTCTTTCTCTTCAAAATGCAGTTTGTTTCATAATTCTAACATATTTGGTTCCTGTATTATTTACATTTTATATACAGGATGTGCTGAAATTAAAAAAAAATTCCGGCGCCAAAAGGTTAATAGTTACCTGTTCAACAAATGACAAATTATTGGTGTCAAGTCTATTCATTAGGCTCAGGCGAAATTACGTGCACCGTTAACTTTGAGACAGATTTTTTAATTTTGTCAGACACTGTACTCTTGTGTTCTTTATGAGTGCCACAACAAACAACACAACACTATTTCTCAAGTCATCGATCGTGTACTTGTCTTAATTATTGAAAAATATTGGTAATTTCTTAGAAGGTAAGAAATTGTCACCAGTCGCTGCGTAATAATCCAGAAGAGCGCATTTCTCAACCACATCGCGGCGGAAGTCTGAACTCACGCAAACTTAAATACAGTTTATACAGTAAAACTTTTTTCAAGATAGTCGAAACAAAATTCACGGCATTATGGCAATACTAAGTCTTTACCGTATTAACAATCTCTTTAGTATATACATGTGAGACCAATCGGAAAGCAGTATGTACAGAGCATGCAAATTAAAATTATGCTTATCAAACACGTTAAATGTTTTTTACCTCATTTTAAAAAAGTTTTCCTTAATCTGTGTAGAATATAATGAGCTGTGACCTAAATTGCTGATCGGTTTCTTACTTTCACTGTTTTTTTAAGTTAAAAGGTCACACAGTTACATAACGCCATCTAAACCATTAAAGCGAACACAAAATTTCAAAATGGCCGAACTAGAAGTAACAGGTGGTCAACTACACACGAACTTGCGAAGAAGAAACGAGCCGTGGCAAAAGTGAGCATTGATTTCAACTTTTTTTGTATATTAGCCACGAACTGTGGAATGCAAGATGTTAAGTTTCAATGTCGTTTGTTAAATTACTACCTCACAAGTAATAAAACTATCTACTTAATTTTTTTGTCTCTTTACAGGTAAGTGTCTTTCACTGGCAACTGTATTGGCGATTGCGGAGTTGTAATGCGGTAAGTAGTATGAATTATCACTGTGAATGTTATAAAGAACGTAAATGTCTGTGTTTTATGTCTTCGGCTGAATTTCCATTCTTCATGTTTAAGCTAAAACAATGAATAATAGAGAACTGTGCTTTCCCAAAATCCCATTTCAAAGCTGGCAAGCCAATAGCAATGCAGCTCATTAGTTGTCATATTTGTAACTGGACGTCAAAATAATTTAGAACTGAGTTATACCAATATGTAAGGGCATTGTATGTTTCACTCAGTATTTCGTATCACACATTTTATTTGTACATTTAATTCAGGGATTTAGACGTAATTGCATTCCATTACAATGTGGGTGGAATCTCAAATAAAATAATTAAATATTATTTGTGGTTTGAAAGCCATCTCCTTTTCCGCGTCTGTACCTTTTAGGCGCGTTCACAAAATTTCTAAAAGCGGCTATTAGCTTAGTCACGTCCGTCCGCATGGAACAAATCGGCTCCCACGAAAAGGATTCTCGTGAAATTTTACATTTGATTATTTTTCAAAAATCGGGCGCGAAAATTCAAATTTCATTAAATCTGACAAACATAATGAGTTCTTTACTCGAGGACGAATATACTTTTTTTTCATGTCTCGCTCAATTCTTCTTCGAATGAGAAACGTTTTAGACAGATTTGTAGAGACAATCAAAACACACATTTCATGATCCAAAACATTTTTCTAAAATTCTCCCGTTTATGAGATAATGTGGAAATATACTGTAGAGTCGGACAAGCTACAGATGACAATATGGTGCACGCGCACGGCATGCTGGATACGTATGACTACACACTCAGACTCAGAATATGTAGTAAAGTTAAAGAAATCCCGTTACAGGCCTGAAGTGGCCCAGAGCTTTCCAGGAAGTTAAGATTCCCAGATTTAATGACAACGGCACAGGATAGTGGTAAGGTTGTCAGCCTTACGCACCGGCCGCCTTTACTCCCAGGAAATGCTCCCGGTACTTATTTCTATTAGAGGCTTAGTCGACCTCAGGGCCATAGTGCGATCGGAAGGATTTTATGTCAATAAAAAATTCCAATGACACCAACTGAGATCGAACCAGTAACCTTCCGATTTGTAGCACAGCACCTTAACCACTGTGCCACCGCGGTCCGCAAGAATATGTAGTACGTATTGCTTTACCACTGCAACAGTGTTGGACGAAAGCCTCTAAGTGTTATGCAACACTGCCTCCCCTTCAGATGGAACGAGCAACTTCCCCCGCAATGCCAATAGCCATAAAAATTTGTACGTCGTTAAATCCCACAAGACTGCGGTTAGCATTTCACTCATTGTAACAGTTAATGTACAGCTTCTGACGAATGAAGAGTTAATGAATATGCACGAGCAACCGTAACAGGGAAGTAAAGTAAGGTAAAGTATATTAGTCTGTGTGCACGGCATGAGCACATGTGAAGGCAGGTTACACGTAGACTGCAGATACACCATGAACTTTTAACTGCATATTCGTCACTCATTCCACAGTCTGTCTTGACGACAGGTCCACAGCCTCTTCCAAAACCAGTTCTCCGCTGAGTGCAAGGTAGTGTTTCCTCTTTCAATTTCCAGTATCCTTTCATTTCCCTAAGCTTATTCAGTAGTCGGTTACGTCTTATTCCTCATCTTCCATCTGTCTTCCCTTCATTAACGTTCCTAAATCTACTATGCTAAAAAAAAAAGTAACTAGACGAATACGTATGTTTGTGAGGCTTGATGTTCTAACCGCTAAGACTACAAAGTTTGTCGTCTTCCGGGATGTGACGCCGTGTAGTTGGGTGGAAGTGTGTTAGTGTTGCAGAGGAGCATACTTCCTACATTGTCGGGGCAGATATTTGAGAGTGAAGATTCCCCTAAACGTCGGCCCATTTTTAAGGCTACAAAGTTTCTCATACTAGATGACAATAAACTTTAGCATGTGGTTTTACTGCAGCTGTCGACATGAAGCCCCGTCTGCATAAGTTGACCGCAACATATGAATGCGACACATATGGACGTCTGGTATCCAGGACTGAATTTCAGTGATTGAATTCTAAATTAATGATTGATCGTTTTCGAATGGATTTCAAAGGGCTTGTTCCTGAAGTGGTGATGGCGGCGGTGGTTGGGAGTGTGCGAGCGAGTGTGTGAGAGAAGTGGGGGAATATGTGACGTGCTGCCATCTGGAGGCGTCTCCTCCGTAGTGCAACAGGCTGGAGATCAATACTATACGAAGACAGGCCCTGTACGAAACTGGCTACTTGTGTTTCTGCACTTGTAACTTTGATCTATAAGACACGTAAATAAATCGAAGGTATTTTTTTTACAAAACTGTATTTCGCACTACCTCTGTGACTGTCAGCGTTCATTTGTTAAAGTCATTTAAGTCTTGCTTGAGAATTTGGTACTAGGTAATTTACTCAAGAGATTTCTTACTTTAAGACCCAAGTTTCATCATTGCATTCTCCAGCATCTGACAGAGGACCGCATCACAAACTATCTGAATGCAATCCATGTCATTAAGTCGTAATATCCTAAAGTGTATGTCGGCACTATCCATCGATTTGCTTACAAAAAGTTTTTACCATATGGCCTTCCTTATGGTTTGCAATTTCTATATACAAACTTTATCTACGAACGATACAACACGAAGATTGTTTACGTATTGAAATGTGCTGTTTATAACGTTTCATGATTGCAAGAGGAATCCAAATAAAGTTTAGTTATCCCTCTGCAGGCCATGAAGGCACATACTGGAATAGCGGTATATAGCTGCACTCATTCTTAATTTCAGGGCTAAAGAGTTGTCAGTTGTCAACTGCCTGCCCCGGCCGCTTTACCCCCTGCAAAGAACCTAGGTGGTCCCCAGAGCCCTTATGGACTTTAGGAGAAGGACGGATGTCTTTGCCCCTGCCGGGATTCCCATGCCTTTGCTGAGCACTGAAGGGCCAAGCGTTGATTTAGAATATGAAAATAAGTTAAGTTAAGGCCAGTTTCTTCCACATAGTTTTCAGTTCATCGTGTCCGAATTTAGCCTAATATACAACGCCACGTAACCTACAATTTTAAGAGAATATCAAGATAACAGACCAACAAATGCACAAAACACACATGCATATATATATATATATAT
>Ga0123352_10007541_pt1 | contig 16808 bp, 9 predicted proteins | sample TergutLab28metaG_FD_89700 | JGI IMG/M metagenome (GOLD analysis project Ga0123352, IMG submission 89700) | Labiotermes labralis P1 segment gut microbial communities from Petit-Saut dam, French Guiana - Lab288 P1 | ecosystem: Host-associated > Arthropoda: Insects > Digestive system > Gut ... | reverse complement strand
GTGGTGTTCTTGAGATCCGCTGCGTGAGTCGTGTGTACGGTTCGGATGGTGCCGTGCACGGCAGCACCATCCGCACCGTACACACGACCAACGCAGCGGCTCTCAAGTCCACCACCCATCCAAAAACTCGGTGCAGAAAACCGTATGCTGCAACTCTACATCTAATGCTCCTGATGATGGGCGTATGTACCCGAAACACGTCGAGCTAAGGGAACTTCAATAATTTACATTGTTGCATCAAGTTGGCCTTTCACTCTACTTCATATGAATTTATTTTTGAATGTTGGTTATTGGTTTATTTTTGTTGCTACAGCCTAGTGAGCTGACTCACCTTAAACCTGAAACTTCATAGGCTATGTTTTGTGCATGAAAAATGTAACACTTTTTTTTATAGACTTCCGGGCATAGAACGTGCATATTAGATATTCGGTTACATGGACGAACTGAACATTATAAAGCCGGGATCAATGTGGATGCTTTCTTGAATAAATTGTAATTACATTACAGTTTCCTAATTTAGATTCCAGTCGATTTACAGTATAATTACAAGCCGAAAGATAATGATTTCAAAGCATTAACTTTGTCGCAAACTCAGTTGTATATTACAAGCTGGTAGTATAAACCCCACCTACTTCCATATACTCTCTCTGGACCGAATCGGAGTTCCGAACTATGTAGGAGCTAACAGAGGCGTCGATATTCCTACCCTCAGAGCGATATTCCAGGAACTTGAACAACAAAACAAAACTTAACCTAGGCAGTGAAATTGGCACTCACTTCACCTTTCACGACATGTAATTAGATTTCTATACAGTCCTGTATAGCCAGAACAAATTGTTTCAGCTCGTTTGTAATTATCCATTTGGTCTCGTCACTAAAGCAACTGGTCTTCTACAAGATTCATCTTAACGTAAATTGTACTGAAATGCTGTAAATGCTTCGGTTTCAATCAGGAGTCATTATGAAGTGAGAGAGAAAACCAACAAGATGCACCAGTGAGATGTTTATTATCAATACTTTCTCAACATGTTTCGGGCATAATGATGCCCGAAACATGTTGAGAAAGTATTGATAATAAACATCTAACTGGTGCATCTTGTTGGTTTTCTCTCTCACTTCGCAATTTGCTCACGATGCAAGGTCACAGAAACCTAAAGGAGTCATTATATTTCAGTATTCCCTTAGCTGCATTAAATTAGTCTATGTTGTATTTAAAAATCGGTTTCTACCTCACAGAAAACACCGCGTCTCCATTACAAAACCTAATTTATACATTGTAGGTAAATAATAGCGTTTTATTCCGAGAACAATAAGATGCACATAATTAAATTACAGAATGCGTTTATGTTAAGATAGATGGTACTCATGCCCACAGTTAACACTGTCTCGCCTAATGTAACGCCCGCTGTAATAGGAAGTCTGTATATTCCCCACACAACTTTTATGTGTTCTGTGCGACTCCAAGAATCGGTGCCTATAATCATCCCAGACGATATTAATTGGTTGCTCTGTATGGTGAGATGAGAGTCTCAGGTTCGAATCGAGGCGCATTCGTATGAAGTTTTTCACGTGCATCATGGCAATAAGTCGGATTCTTTGCCGAGTACGTCGGTTTCCTTCTGTCAGTGTCATCTCGCTGATGATCTAGACTCATCTTCATATTAATGCTATTCTTATGTGGACGAACGAGCGAAGCAAAGGAACCTTCAGAAAAGTCGGTGCTCTTGAGTATATCGGGAAACATTGGCCAGAAAGGAACTTTTAAGTTTTTCGTTCATATCTTACAGTGTCGATCACATATACATTAATGCCGTACAAGAAACCTTTACTGTATTATTTTTATTTATACCCATTTTTAATTCAGGTGTTAAACGGAGGAGGGGTGGGCGCTACGTCATAAACGTTTTCTACTGAAAGATGATAGAATCTTTTTATACGTAATGAAAATAACCTGTGATCCGGCAACAGGATTGGAGTCCAAGGAAAGGAACAGAAAACTAGATAGGTAACAGATGGTATTTTAAAGGCTGCTACGAGATTACGAGGTCAAAATGTTATTGAAAATTAAATTATTTCTGCTTCAAAATTGAAGTTTGTGTTAGTATAACAGTTCGTTTCGGAACCTGTTTTGAAATCTCATTGGTATAATAATTTCTGTCCCTGAAAATCAAATATGTTTGAACTATGTTAACCATCGGCTGGATGCTAGAATTTTTTTCAATTACAGGAATACTGAAGTAATTCCTCTTACTTTTTTGAATGTTTGTCATCCCGACGTGTTTAACACATATATACGTATAAAATGATATATCAGTCAAACACAAAAAAAACTTTATTATGTTTATTATTGTATTATGGCAACATGTTTCGATTCTTATAGTATCATCTTCAGGCCTTTCTAAGAAACAGATCCTTACTTAGCAATGTTTAAAATGCGCTAAGTAAGGACCTGTTTCTTAGAAGGGCCTGCCTGAACATGATTCTATAAGAATCGAAACATGTTGCCCTAATACAATAGTAAACATAATAAAGTTTTTGTGTTTGACTGATACATCATTGTATATTTATAAATTCCTCTTACGGCCGAGATTCTTGTCACTGTCATTATCGTGGGCGGAGTGTCAGATCCCCTAGCCTGGTCAGTAAGACTTGCAAGATGAGTTGTGCAAATTGTGTTGTATGGACAGTACGTAATGGCAACAAGTGTATGCTTAAGACAGCAGTAAATGTGAGTGCACCACAGACAGTACATTTTCAGTCTGATTTTCATTCTACATTACCTGCCGAATTAAGATTTATACTCTAGAATTTTGAAGTGGGTTTACGAGCAAGGTCCCAGATATTGGCAAACTTTTATTGATAAACAAAACTTGTTGCACTAAATCTAGCGGTTATGTCTGGCGGTGTGCCAGTACTGTTTTTTCAATAAATGTAGCACAACTGGATGACAAACTTCAAACTTAAGATTCCATGTAAACTGTTTTGTCAGCAAAGAATGGGTAACTAAATATCTGTGTCACATGTCTTTGAGATCACAGAATCGAGCAACCGTGAGGTTTAAAATATTTCTATTTCTAGAATTTTTTTTATTATTCTTTACAACTCAAATTTTTAAAAAACCCCGTGTGAACATATTTCCGAGACTTCCTGTGACAATTAATTTTCAAGAATTTTAAATTATAAACTGCTTATTCTTTCTGTCAAGTTTTCTACTTCTGCTGTGACTTCATCTGAAAAAGACACTTCCCTTGCACAGTTTTTATGGACTCTTTGGCTAATATTTCTGAACTACATATCTAATATTATCCGTGGTCCGTGCAGTAATCATTCAACAATGGTAACATAAACAACCACAGGAGATAGTGACATGTCCCTTAAAAGTAAAATGAATTCCAGCGATATATTTTGTTTGCAGTCAAGTAACAAGTAATATGATACACATTTTGCACATAGCTTTTTATTCTTTTGAACAATTTTAGTATATACACTTTAACTTTGTTATTGCACATCTCCGACACGACTAAACATTGCTGTATTTTTCTCTATCACCTGAAGATGGCTGAAAAAGTCTTAAACATGTAGGAGGGCCACCGCTTACCTGTATACGATTGTATATAATTACAGTGCCGTTGCTGGAATGTTCAGGTATAATGTGACTTGATTTCTGAACATTCTCTTATTCAGCAAATTACATCACGAGCTCGTGTCCTAGGAACCGAGAAGCAGCGAGTACATTAAACATAGTAACTTTGTCTTTGCGTGTCAAGTTCTTACGCTGTCGTTAGCTTTTACTAGTAGAATATACTACATGAATTTGTAGAGTTCAATATGAAGTTCATCTGAAAACAGGCCATGAAAATCCAGAGAGCTAGAAGGGGGATGGGTTGTCAATGCCACAGCTTTACCCCTGAGAAAAAGAACCGGTACCCATTTTACAGGAGGCTGGGTGGGCCGCAAGGAGAGGCATGTACGGGTGTAGGAAATTTCGTCCGCGACGGACTTCGATCCCCGGACCGTCCAGCCAGTAAGGAGTCGCTATACCAACTACGCTATGCCGGCCCCACACATGAAATGGTGCCCTGGGTAAATTCGTTGGACACTGTCACTAAGTATCGCTTTAATACACGAGAGTACGAGTATTTACCATCTAACGAGGTAGGAGTGATTACGCGCCACTCATAGGTTTCACCACTCAGTAGACGCTGTCCGTGTATTTTCTCGTGTAATGATGAAAATTCTCCCCGTCTGGTGTGACGTAACTGAAGTCGATCGTAATATTTACGCTAGACTGCCTTGCCCTTTGAAGTATATGTTCTTAGGATGTTTATGTTCGATACGATGAGAGACATAGACAGAGGAAAATTTTATGGTACAGAAATGTGTTGGCTGTTCCGTGGTGTATAACCCAAGAACACTGTAACGCTTGATTTAAGATGAAGGCTTCGCGTAATAAACGTAGGTAAGGATGTAATTATCACCCTTACTGGGCTTCTTGAAGTTTAAGCTGCACAGTAATGAGAAAGCGATGTTAATTTTAAAAATTATAATTCAAGGACTTTTTAAAGTTGCCAATTCTGTGCCTTTTTTATATTAGGGTATCCCATTTATTATACCAACTAAATGAACTCTCTTAATTGGTACAGACATGTTGGAAAAGCTCATTTAATGTTTGGACTAATTACGAAGGTACATTTAGTTGGTGTAATAAATGGTGTACGATGATTTAATTCAAGGAGTTTTTATGTAGAATTTCTACCAAAATTTTGAACATAACTAGTGAAACAATCTAGCCGACATGTATAATTAAATAATTTTCAAATTTATTTATTCATTCATTCATTCATACATACACTCCGTATTCGGTATAACGACAGATCCACAGCCGATTCGAAATCGAGTTTTTCAAAGGGCGCGATCTAGTTTTTCCTCTTTCAGTTTTCAGTACCCCTTCGCTTCCTTAAGGTCATCCAATAGCTGCTTCCGTCTTCTTCATCCTGTTCCCCTCACTTTTTATCCTGTCCGGTATTCTTCCTACAATAACATGTTTTACGAACCAGTTTCTACGCAAGCTGTTACAGCACAGTCAGGCTTCCTTCTTCTTTTGTACATATGTAGTGTATTCCTTTCCCCCTTTAACTCTGTGCATTCTTTCATTTTCACACTATCTGACCAAATGATTCCCCTGTCCTTCTCCAGCAACACATTCATTAAATTTCCAGCTATTTCTGATCTGTTTTACCTGAAGTGTCCAAGTAATTTCCTAATGTAAATATTAAAATTGTATAAAGTTACCAAATGTTCTGAAAATGGACCGATGTATGTTTACGATATTTCGATTGTTTCCATAGCTGACAAGCGGAACTTCAGATTAGATGAAGCAAAATTCTCAATATTGTATCACGTGGGCATAACACGTGAAGCTGTTACGTTGTTAAGGAAATTAAGGTTCATTATTTTATGTAGTAAATGACTCACGTAATGAGTGTCTAGGCGAGTAACAGGTAGAAGACAAGTAGCCAAACCAGACATCTTTGAAACACAGAAAAAGTAAATTATTTTGTGTTGACATAATAATACATATTTGGCTTGGACTATGTAGCAACAGTAACCTGGTGGTGATAATAATAATAGTAATAGCAGTAATTGTAGTTATAGTGGTAGTTGTAATAATAGTGGTAGTTGTGGTGGTGTTGGTGGAGGTGGTAGTGGTAGTAGTAGCAGTAGTAGTTGCATTGATTGTAGTAGTAGTAGTAGTAGTAGTAGTTCTGCAGTGATTGTAGAAGTAGTAGTAGTAGTAGTAGTAGTTCTGCAGTGATTGTAGAAGTAGTAGCAGTAGTAGTAGTAGTAGTAGTAGTAGTACTTACTGTTTTTTTTTACTAAAACATTAATTAATATGCGTCAAGCACAACTATTTTATTGTATACGAGGCTAAATGTTTCGACCTTTTTAAACGGTCATCATCAGGCCTTCTAACAGATCGAGTTAGAAGGCCTGATGATGACCGTTTAAAAAGGTCGAAACACGTAGCCTCATATACAACAAGATAGTTGTGCTTGACGTATATTAATTAATGTTTTAGTATATTCCTAGCACATCTAATGTCTTCCATCAAGTACTTTTGTTGTTGTTGTTGAAGTGGTATTCATTTAGTAATTTTTAATAGTCAAGTAAGGAAATTATTATTGTTAAAATTGTACAGATTATATTATGAAATATTGCAGGTTATTAAAATATTCATACTATTTTAAAACACGGGATCCTCTACCGAATGAAATTAATTTATCTTTCACTCTGAAAATTCTCATGTCTGTCATTTTTCAGTTGAAATTTTGGCTTCTGTGATGGTGTAGCTGTCACAGCAACGAAGTGATGAACGAAATGTGCGAAAAATTATTCACCTAAGCGGTGTATATTTAGATTTCAAAGTAAAATTATAAAACTGTCACACACAGAGAAATATTTTTCAAATGGCTTGCAAAGCTGGACCAATCCCTGCTTACGACTACTTAAAATATACTTAGTTACACGTACGAATTATGCTCAGCATAAATCACAATAAGAAATTGCTTCCGCCTGCATTTTATAGAAAACAAGTGGACCTTTGTAAATACATGCCAAGTTATTAAAGTTGTTGCTTCTGCCGGTCGAAAATTCTCGGAAATATATTATAGGTTTTGTTCTGCAGCAGAATATTCCAATGATATTTTGATATTTATGTCACCAGTCAAGTAACATTTCAATTATTCTTGCTCAAGAACTTTTCAAAATATATTGTATCATAACAAATAAAGACACCAAACTTCCTGTCTATGAAACAACTAATTTCACGCCACGTTTTAGAACGGTGCTTTCAGAATATCCTCATTCCATTCTTTTAAGTAATATAGACGGAATCTACTGTGTCATGAGGGAGATATATCGGTGACCCTGTGTGGGGAACCAGACCAGTACTCTCGCCCGATTTCTGTACATAAAGAGCCTAAACATATATAGCAACTTCTTGCACTCAGTAGGTTACCGAACGTAACTGTGTGACGACTGTTTACATGCAATAAGTTTAATCTCAATACAGAAAGCGGTGTGTGTGTGTGTGTGCGTGCGTGCGTGTGTGTGTGTGTGTGTGTGTGTGTGTGTGTGTGGTGAAACTTGTTGAATTAATCTTCGCAGCTTTCCAGCTTAACAAGACCTCATGAAGCGACATTGCAGCTACAGGCTATTCTGTATAATGAAAGACAATTGTACTACATCTGTATGTTATGTTTGGTCGGATAAATTGCACCTTATGGGCTGAAAGGCTTCTGGGAGTCGAAATTTAATTGTGGCTTCAGTTCAGTTCGTTGGAACTCTGGCGGTTGTAATATTCCAACCATGCCAATGTAAGAACTCATGCGAGAGCCAAAGTATTGTCTCTTTGTACATGCCTATACATACAAAGAATTCCACACAGCAGGATCTTTACTGAGAAGCTAACAGTTGCTCAAATAATTAAGAATTTCTGTACATTGTTTAAGAACATAAGGTTCATTACGTGTTCACAAGAGCGCACAGCTTGTTCTGTCCTGAGCCGTGTGGTTTTATTCCACAGCCTCTCATCCGATTTTGTAAAGATCCATTTTTCCAAGCGTTTTTTACACCAGTATTTTCCACCAAAATTATGTATAAACTTCTTCTGTTTTTCATTCTTGCCACGTGTCCCGTCCATTTCCCCCTTCGTGTTTGGTAATTCTAATAACCTTTGCTGGAGACTATACAGGATACGAAGTTCCTCAACATGCAATATTCTGCCACTTCCACTTAAGTCCATAGAAAGTGTATGTACAAGAAAATAATATAAAGGCAAAGAAGCATATGTCTGTCAACCCCTGCCTGATCCCTATGGTTTAGTTGCCACTGACCAGGACTGAAGATGTTTTAGCGTAATATTTTAACTCGAGGGTCGGGGTGTAAACACATTATGTTATGCAAGAAAAGAACGATACGAATATAAGGAGGTATACTACAATCACGCATGATTGCATGTAACCAGGTAACTGATGGAAAAAATGTAAGGAAAGAAATTTTGTTTTGGACTTAACTCTAGACAATTTACAATTAACAAAATACAGCACCATTAATAGATACGTACCTAAAAAAGATCCATGGTTCAGATGTTAGTAACCGGGAGTCGAAAAAGCGACTCCATCCACATCACGCAGAAAGAAAATCGCCATACGCCAGAAAGAGGTGTAAAGAAGCCCACTGTATGTTTTACAAGATTATGTGGGCCCAATTTAAAGCGTAACAGCGAAATGGAGAGATAACTTTTAATAAAAGATGGATTATTTTTTACTTACAGACAATGAAAATGAAAGTGCTTCATAAATGTATCAGAATTAGTTCTGTCAACCAGAAGTTTACATTTTCATATTGTGCATTGATTAACCTAATATTATAGTCAGAAATAACTAGGAAAATGAATACATAATAATTTTGTAGTGGTGTAATATATGTATTCCATTCTAATTATAAGTTTCACCAGCTTGTATTTATGTATTCATTTCACAATACGTTTTAATTTTGCTGAGACACGTAGGATTATATGAATATTGTTAATTAGCGAGTTTTAAACATTGTATTCAGATAGTTTTATTAAATTTCTGAATCAAATTCCTAACTGCTGGCTTATAAAAAGAGACACAGAACAAAATGCCAGCAGCCAACAGTAACTGCAGACGTTTTCGAACATTTGTCAATTTTTTGCTGACGGGCAAATCTTTAAGTTAAACAGAACAAAATACTCGGCTCATGAAATATTAAAGTTTATTTACAGTGCGTATAGCAACAATTAGAGAGAAGGTCTTTTAAACTACGCATGGCAGAGCCCCAAACTTCAGACTTCGACATTGCCCTGACCTCAACAATTAGCACGTCTGCCAGATAGTTAATATTATTTTTTTAAATATTAAACATTTTAGTCACGTGACAGTCTCAAGCCATGAAGTTTATATTACTCTTCATCAAGATCGGTAAATTTATGAGGCTGAAAGGCCACAAACAAATACACAGAGAGCGCGCTGATGACATGAGTCTGACCTTTTCCTTAACGAAGGAAAGCAAGTCTAAAAACATTAATTATGTATGTAAATTTCTCATTAGGCCAGGAGAAAATTTGCTGCTTTTCCAGTGTTGCCGCAGGGAAAGCGAAATTTTGGGGTATCGGGTGATAAACGTCCGGTGCTTTGCTCTGACAAAACGTAGGTAAACCACTAAGAACGTACCAGAATACACTTCGTACTTACTGGCCAGTGGTATTCAAAATAAGATGAGGGCCAGTAACAAATTTTAATTTCCCTGGGTCGGACCGCAAATTATACAAGTTTAAATTTCAGCTGTATAATGGAAACAAGATACAAATTCTGTAGCATAAACAAAACTTGAAATTCGCATTACTGTAGAACGAAATGTAAATAAAGTTAAATGAGCTTTGTTCGTGTATATAGAGCACAAAGTTCTGTGATGTTGTAAAAACATTGTATTATTTGCTAGTTGCTTTGAGAGAGCCAACTGAGAAAGATGAACCTAATACATTAGTGTAAGACTGTGGTAGTCTTTGATACACTTAAGCTTACTGAAAGTTGTCTCTCGGGGTATGTTGTTCCAAATTAGTGGGATTTGCTGTAACCAAACGCCATAATGAATCTTCCCACGACTTCAAAAACCTTTTATTGTGAAGCGTATGTCGTTTCCTTCCTCTTCCATTAACAAATGTGTAGAGACAGCTGATAGCTCACAGACTATAATTCTGCTTGACAGTACCCTTATCACACCGAAGAGAGTAATATTTTGCTGGAGTGAATTAACAGCACTCTTTGCGGGATCCGCTTTATGGGTATCACTTCTGTATCACTTCTGTATCACTTCTGTATCACTTCTGTATCACTTCTGTATTCAGCTGAATGTTACGCAGGGTTCGTATATGGAAATGTTATTATTCTTACGTATAATTGACATGAAATTATTAATTTTGAAAACATACAGCTTACTGACTAAAATTATTGTTAGTAGGGTTGTATAATAAATAATAATAATAATAATAATGATAACTATGCAAATCATTTGTTCCGTCTAACAGCGCGAGTAATGCATGGACTGTTTGCAAACAAAAGTGAAGAGCCTACTCTACTAAACATACTGGCAAAAGCAGAAACAGTAGTACAAATAATTCCTGCGATCATTCAACCAAACACCATATTCCGGACGAATAAGGCTACGTGTTTCGGCTAACCTGTTGCGACTTCATCAGGGTTGATAATGTATAATCAGTTTAGTCGAAACATGTAGCCTGTATTTTCCATGACTAAGATGTTCTGTTGTCCGACTGCTGTGTTCATTTGTATCTGGTAACACAACGGTATGTGCCACCTTAGGTAGGAGCGCGAGTTTATGAATTGAGCTGATAGGGTGATGCAGAATATGTGAGCGTTTTGCGTAAAACATAAAAAAAACACTAACAAAATCTGAATGCCTTTATAAATAACGGGCAAATTTAATTCGGAGAATTCCTAATAACATTCGGTGCAGGATATTTTTAAATTCCCATTTGATATTTAAAATGCAGATTAAAATACACAAGGATCTATTTTCACCCGTTGTGTTGTGTAGATAAATAAATAAAATAAGAACACAGTCTGCGGTTGATCGAGAATAGGATTTAGAGGAAGACTTATGGCCTTAGATTGAGAAACTAACTGGTAGTTGGAGAAAATTACACACCGAGGAACTTCGTGATGTGTTCTCTTTTCTGAATTTTATTAAGGGAGTGATAAAGCAAGTTTTACGAGGTGGGCGGAGAACGTTGCAAGCGCGTGGGAACTAAAAAATGCACACGATATTTTGGTGGAGAATCTAAAGAGGAGATACCACTCGGAAGACCTAAGTGTATATGGGAGCTGAACATTTACGTGAATTATCAAGAGCTGGACTGGCTCAGCGTGAGCTGGATTCATCTGGTTCATGATAGGGGCATGTGGTGTTCTGTTGTGAACACGACGATGAACATCCTGTTTTCGTAAAATGGGAATAATTTCTGTCTGGATGAGATGTACTAGCTTCAAAAGGTCTCATATTTGTTAAGTTGTTTAGTTTGCTACAGTAATTTGTACTCTTGGAATAACTGGACTGTTGTCTCTGTCGTATTCTCATAGACTTTACTTACACGTACGTGCTAGATTAAATCCGCACTCTGTAAATAAGCTAGCTTTCTGTCTGGTGAATTTAATAATTGATGAGTGAGGTGGATATATATTCTGGTTGAAGTAAAGTACATAGCACTAACTTCTGCCATTACGAATTTTAATATTCATATTATAAACTTGGCAAGGATCCGTGACATGTCTGAACCTTTCTGGTGCAGTTTTGGATTGAGTAGTCGAAGAAACATGAGCTCGTCCCCATTTTCTTTGTAAATTCGATTTTCTTCACAATGAAAGCAATTCTTATACTAAGCACTATCGTAGGTTCTTACCAGGTTAAATATCTCCCATTGGGTTTCAGAGAATTTCTTACTTTATTCTGGTTTGTTCCAGAAATAGTAAATGGCTTATTTGAAAATGTGTGAAATGATTTCAAGGGAAAGTAAGCAGGCAACGTTTTGAAGAGTCGCGGAAACTTCTTTCGATTCGCGACATGAACGATGTTTGTTTCCACTCCCAAAGCACAGAGTGGGTTTGGGACTTAACTAGCTTGCTACTGAGTAGGTACAGAGGGTTTTCCCTGGTTGTACAGTGGCCGGGGCTTAAGTCTGATCTTCTCTTGTATACTAATTTTAAGAACGCATTATCCTGTACCCCCACTCACACGTATGATCTTATTGTGTTGTTTATAACTGAGCGCAGGGAAAATATGACCTTTGTAGAAAAATTTCATAAAAAATATTTCCGAACTCAAGTAGTGTGGAAAAAGTGAACATTTTGTGTTATTACCTAGGTAAGTGATTTAGCCAGGTGTTACGGAATCAGTGTGATTATGATGGGCTGGACCTTGGCAAGAATGGGGGAGACAAGAAACGTATTTCAGAAGTTCGGTAGAAAAAGTTATTCTGTAAAAACCCACGTGATTCCTCGAGAATCAGATATGAGTATCTTAGTAAGATAATTTGTGAAGAGGGGAGTTGTGTAAAACCGGCTTAGCATCCTGTTCCATTGTCGTACTTGTGTTTTGCGAAAAGCGAGTATTAGCTTCGTCATGTCTGTCTTTTCGTCCGTCCGCGTGCAACAATTCGGCTTCCATTGGATGGATTTTCTTGACATTTGATACTTGAGGATTTTTCGAAGAACTGTCGAGAAAATTTTAGTTTCGTTAAAATGTGAATAGCAATAACGGGCACTTTACTGGAAGACCGGTATATGTTTATGATCACATTTGAATGAAAGCATTACGATGTGCTTGTAAGGTAATAAAATACTAAATAGTGTACGTCAGCACAACCGCTTTATTACTCAAGGTAATTATAAGGCTACATGTTTCGACTGAAGATTAGTCATCTTCAGGTCTATTTTTTTTTAAAATTAAGTCACAAAATGTTATGCACACTTTGGGATCCCATCCTGTTTACATCCATGGAATACATAAAATTAAATCGTTTGTCTCAAAGGGTGTGGCGTGCACATCACACCCTTTGAGACAAACGATGGTACATGCATTAAACACTATCCTTCTAAATTCAAATATGTTTCTTGCGAGGCCTTAGTTGAAAATCCCGTAAGATTACTCAAGCCTCGTAAAAGGCGCTTAGCATTGTGATTGAGTACAATACGATTAACGGTCTTAATTAACCAAATAGTGATAATCAAAATGGGTCGAGAGAATAAAACATGGTGTTAGGCACAGTTTGGAGAATTTACCTAAATTGAAAGTTTTACATTCGATGTTAATTAAGCTATCTATCAAAAGAAAAAAAAATTTCTTCCCATCCCTCTCCGTTCCTCTCGCTCTGTCACAGGCAGAAGACCAAATTCCGCCGGTACTGGAGCAAATTCCCTTGAGGGACGCTCAAAATGAATTACTCCACTTCCTTGCCAGCTGTAATTAGAAATACCTGCCGCGCTTTTAACTGCAAAATACAGCATAAACGAAAGCTACTTCCATTCTTTTCATATCTGTGAGTGGCTATATTCTGTTATTCCTTTAAGTAAAAGAAGATTAATTGAATTAATTAGAGGGGAGACGAGTGAAGAACTAAGAAACATTACGCTTTGTATCAGATTAGAATATTTGAATTACTAAGACATTTTAGAGATATCTGTTTATACTTTACTTCCATTTACGTACAAAACAACAGAACAAGCTGCGCTATTTCCATTTGTAGGTTTCAGACAACAAATGGAGGAGACAACGTATTTTTCTAAAACTGGGAAGAGTACCATGCGCTATGCGCTCGTAAAACAGCAGCATATTGAACACGCTGCAAGGAGAGGAAGATTAGGGGGGGGGGAGTTTCTGGTAGGTGAAAGTATGCACATACGGAGACAACCGGACATCTGTTGGATGGTTGCTGAAACTGATGATTCTGCTGAAGCACCACATTCGCAATATGCTGAAGGTTATCCTTTTAAACCGATTGCTAGAAGACATTGTTGACGAGCTGCTTATGGCTGACGTGTTCCTGGTTGCGCAATCCCCTTCTAGCCAAGAGTAAGCACACCCTCCGTCTTTATAATGCAGTGCTATTCATTCTCCTTTATTCCTATCGGTCTGTACTCTTTTTCTTTGTTTTTCTCAGGGCCTGAATATGCACCCACGAGGCAGTGTACATTCCACTTTCGACTGCATACAATAGACTCACGGTTTTGCTCACTCCCCTTTCACAGTTTCCTCAACCACTCACAACTTTTTCTTTTTCTGTAGATTATAACAGGCTGGCAGATCATTTTCTAAGATCATGAAAGGACTGTTTACCGGAAAGAGGGGGTGGGGAAGGGGGTTCCCTGGAGGAATGGATCGTTGTGTTGCGGAATTCCATCCACAATACGGCGTACGCAATCCTTGAGGTACTAATCTATACTTGAGGCGCTGTTGAAGATTCAAGTCTTCTGAGATGTTTCGATGCCTCGACTGGCAAATAGCTACGGAAGATCGTAGTGACTTCGTTGTCTGATCTTCTGGGTCACTTCCACGACTATGAAGATGCTTGGCTCTGAAGATGACGGCAGTGTGATGTTTCGAAACATTGACATCTGTTCACGAGTCTAGACAGCGTAATATCTACACGTGAAGTATGTTTGATGATAAGACATTCATGGATCTGATGCATACTGCCTTCTGTTTGAACGCAAGAGTTTCGAAAATTAAATGCAAGGAATACAAAGGACAATGGAACTCTGGTTCAGAGTAAGATGTTTTCTCCCCTCTCCTTTGCTTTATTTTGCGATTTAGGTCATAATGGTGAGGTAAAAGTAAGGTAAAGTGCACCCTTGATCAGGTACTGAGGTTCTGTACAGGCCGTACGGCCCATAGGGGGAGTAAGGTATAGCTCTACTCTTTCTTGACCACGGCTCTAGAAGGGGGTGAGGGGTCAGCGTCACGCCCCGGCCGCTATTTACCCCCGGGAAACACCCGGTACCCATTGTACAGGAGAAACATAATGGCGACGCTTTTATGATATCATTTAGAAAACAAATATATCGATGTTTCGTGTACGTTCCTGGTTGAAGAAAAACAGTTTCTAGTTTCAGACAGTTCGTCTTTTCAGTAGATGTAAGACTGTAGATGTGTTCAAGATACGTGATTTAAAAAAATACTTTTGTGAACAATGATTTTTCCCAAGTGTCAATGATTTTCACTGGGCATATGCCAATAGTGTTCCCACAAGTTAGGATTGTTGCAATCTCGGGAACCGGCAGCGTGGTGCAGTAAGCAATTTGTTAATAAATGAATACAGTAACACTGATTGTATTGATTCAGCTCTAATAAACTAAGAAGACACACAGTAACATTCTCTGCCGTCGTAATTTAACCTTTGCACTTACCTTCGTAGTCAAGAGATTTATTTTCTGTGGACCCTGAGGTTCCGTAACTTGTGAGACCGCGTAGGATTTGCTGCAGTGATTGTAAATTTGCGACTTTCAAACTTATGCCGTTTAAGATTCGTTTTGTTATTGTTGTCCTACTTAAAGCCTCATAACAACGTATGCTAGATGTAAGCATGAAACTAACTAAAGAACTGTCATGAAGAAAACAGCGTTCAGTGAAAAGACTCTTTTGTTTCACAAGCAAATTGGACTTAAGTTTGAGAAAGAAGTAGTGAAATGATACATTTGTAGTACAGCTTGCACGTTGATGCAGCTTGAGACACTTCGGAAATTAGATCACAAATACGTGGGAAGTTTTGAAATGTGGTGCTGGAGAAGGATGGAGAAGATAAGCTGGGCCGACTATGTGAGAAATGAAGAAGAGTTACAAACAGTCAAGGAGGAAAGTAAGATCCTACATACAATAAAACGAAGAAACACTAACTGGATTGGTCACAGCCTGCTTGGGAAATACCTTGCAAAACACGTCGTTGAAGGAAATGTGAAGGGGCGGGAAGAGGAGGAATGAGACGTAAGCAGCTACCGGATGACCTTAAGGAAACGAGAAGATACTATCGTACGTTACAATACGGTATTGAGATTTTCCTTGGTATTATTAAAGCGTTTTTTTCCCCAAAAATTCCTTATTGACTTCTGAACGCTACATAATGTGCCCGTTTCTTTCTTTATCATGTTTAGCGCGTCCGCAAAATTGCGAAAAGCGACTATTAGCTTCGCCATCTATGTCTATCCGTCCATCCGTACGTATGGAACAACTCAGTTCCCACTGGACGGATTTTCATGAAATTTAATATTTGAGGATTTTTCGAAAATATGTCGAGAAAATTCAATTTTCATTCAAATCCGAAAAAAATGACGGTTACTTCACATGATGACCAATATACATTTATGTTAAGATCTTGCTCCATTCTTAGAACAAGAAATATTTCACACAAGAGTTACTGAGAAAAACTAAATACATTTTATGATCAATAATTTTTTTTGGAGAATCATGTCGTTTATGGGATAATGCGAAAAATTACACAGTAGATCCGGGCAGGCCATGCGCATTGCTTGCTGGGTAACTAAGCCTCTACACACACACACACACACACACAGTCAGAAGATGTAGTAGACTCCAGTTGAAATGTGATGGCACACGGTGCCGCACGGGAGGGAAGTGAAGGGGAAACTGGCGAATATAGTGGGTAGACAGTACCCTTCACACTTCCTAGGAACATGGTGTATCCAGCATTACTACCGCTGGTGCGCACACCTCGGCTGTCAGTAGTCGACTGAACTGACGCTCCCGCCGATTTAAATGGACTCGTCCGTTTCGTCGAAAAAAAAATCTGGTTTCAGCGCGTGTGCCATCACATTTCAACTTGCCTCTACTTTTGCTTGTCCACGTCAACTTATTTTGCACGAGCGCACCTCAGTATTACGTTGTACGTACTCCCTATCTTGTTCAGCCTTGTAAATACTAAGTGAAGAATACAGAATGTGAAGCTTCTTGTTACCCAGATTCCTTCTTTGTATTAAACTCCTGTAAGTCTATCTGTTACAAATATATTTCTCAATACGCCGTTTTGTGTCACCTACACTTTGTGCTTAGTCTTTCAAGAATGTTCAGTGCAGTCAATATCCTTCCATAATTCTTAATACATACCTTACACGGGGGGGGGGGCGGCCTGAGTTAGCGTAGGCGGGGTTGCCTCTCCCTATGGTCTTGACGGTTGAAAGTTAAAACCTCGGGGGCGG
>Ga0123352_10007539_pt1 | contig 16808 bp, 7 predicted proteins | sample TergutLab28metaG_FD_89700 | JGI IMG/M metagenome (GOLD analysis project Ga0123352, IMG submission 89700) | Labiotermes labralis P1 segment gut microbial communities from Petit-Saut dam, French Guiana - Lab288 P1 | ecosystem: Host-associated > Arthropoda: Insects > Digestive system > Gut ... | reverse complement strand
GAATAGCTGCAACACTGTATTCCCTAGGGACATAGTTTGTCTCAGGAATATAAGTATAAATACCCTGCATAAAGGAGATGATGATGATGATGATAATAATAATAATGGTATATACACACACACATGTCCAAACTAGTGTATGAAGAGGGAGATGTCACAGTGTTGTGGAATCAAGTAGTACATACAGACAGAGAAGTTACAGCAAATAGGCCAGATATAATAATTAAAAACAAAAAAGAGGAAACATGCCCACTGATAGATGTGGCAATGCCTGCAGACAGAAATGTTGTGCAGAAGGAAGCGGAAAAGAAGTTAAAATACAAGAGTTTATGTATAGAGATAAAACGAATGTGGAACCTGAAATGTACGATTGTACCAGTAATAATTGGACCCACTGGAATAGTAAAGAGAAGCTTAAGAAAAAACTTGGTAGTTGTACGAAGAAAACACTCGATAGATTCACTACAAAAGACAGCTATACTTGGAACATCACACATAATACGGAAAGTACTGCAGTGTAAAGCTTGAAGCCTGAGCGGTGGGGATCACGGTTTGTTCAAGAGAAGTACCGGCAAGAAAAGGCCTGTGACAGGAGACATACATATTGTATAATAATAATAATAATAATAAAATTAACAATAATAACCAAAGTGTTAAATTGTCTGCAATACCGGCTTTTTTGTGAGGACAGAATCTATCCGAAGACTCGGATGAAACTTTCGTCAAGTCGGTCCGCCTTACGAGTCCGCTTTATGTATGATCGGCTTTGAAGTCACTCTTTTTAATTAAAGGAACCCCTATATATGACGCCACTGAAAATAAACATAATTTTTAATGTTTGAGAAACCGCTGACGCAATTAAGACAGAGCCGGATGTTCCCACTTATTAACTTTTTTATATGTAGGTCGAATTTTATAAGCCAACGTAAGAAAGGATTTCCGCTTTTGGCTGAACCAGATCCTTAATAATTTTAAGTTACGAGAGTTAATGCAATTTATATGATAACTTTGCCAACTTCTGCGGTGAAAAAATTGTTAAATACATCGTCTTCTGAGACATTCTCGAAGAAAGAAATACAAAATTTGAAGACATCATAGCAAATGTTGATCGTTGTTAAGCACCGCGCCCGGAAGGCGTGTATTGGAGTGGGATGGAGGATCTAAATATCCACCTCGGTGCCTAAGGTGAATGAATAATTTTCGCTGCCGCCCTTTTTACCTCTGGAGAGAAACCTCCAGGCGCCCAATGTAAGGATGGGAAGTGGGCGTCAGAAGTTCAAAGTAGAAGCTAAGATCAGTATCTCAGACCTTATTAATAAAAATCCAACTAGATGCAATAGTATGCAGATATTTATTTACTGCAAAGCCACGCTACATGTTTCGGGTGTCACAGCACCCATCATCAGGAGTACTAAAAACTGTAACCGCAGCCTCCGTTTCAGGTCATAATACTGGTACAGTTACTTCCCTCCAACGTGGCCAGATCGGGGACTGGTTTGTTCGACTCGCACAAACCAGTCCCGATCTGGCCACGTTGGAGGGAAGCAGCTGTACCAGTATTATGACCTGTACTAGGAGGCTGCGGTTACAGTTTTTAATACTCCTGATGATGGGTGCTGTGACACCCGAAACATGTAGAGTGACTTTGCAGTAAATAAATATCTGCATACTGTTGCATCTGGTTGGATTTTTATTCGTAACATTGAATTACGATGCACAGAACCGTGAGATTAAAAATTATCTTTGTTCTTGTCAGGAATCAAACATCGGCCTTACACCCTTTATCTTGTAAATATAGTGGTTCAATTATCTTCATAGTAAGACCCATTATACTCACTCCATGGAGCAGAGTCCTTCTTGAGAAACTAACCGTTTCTCAGCTAGTCAAGAAATCCCCCGCATTTTATGGAACCCAAAAGTTCATTACAGCGTTTACAAGTGCCCGCCATCTGTCCCTATCCTGAGTCAGATCAATCCAGTCCATGCCTCCATCCCACTTCCTGAAGATCCATCCGAATATTATCCTCTCATTTACGTCTGGTTCTACCAAGTAGACTCTTTCCCTCAGGTTACCCCACCAAAACCCTGTATGCACCTCTCCCCTCCCCCATACGTCCTACATGTCCCGTCGAACTCATTCTCGATTTGATCACCTGAATAATACTTGGTGAAGAGTACAGATCATTAAGCTACTCATTACGTAGTTTTCTCCACTCCCCTGTTCCCTTGTCCCTCTTAGGCCCAAATATCCTTATCAGCACCCTATTCTCCAACACCCTTAACCTGCGTTTCTCCTTCCATGTGAGCTACCAAGTTGCAGACCCGTACAAACCAACAGGCAAAATTATAGTTCTGTATATCTTAATCTTTATATTTTGAAGGTATATTACACAAAATTATAATATTACGAATATATTTCCTTATTATTTATATTGATAACCTATAAGTGTGTCCCTAACCCAGGCAATCATTTTTTTCTCATTGCCGAAATCCCATTTTATTAACATGGAACAGCCCATATGGATTCTCCTTATGGATAGAAAAGCATTGGGACAAGATGGTCTCCTGTCACTTTTGCCTTTCTCTATCAATTACCACGCCAATGCTGCATCTCCATTTAAATATCATCTGGGGGTTAGAAAAAGGGAACGTCTGAGGCCGCAATTCAACAGAAATACAGTTTCGCCGAACAAAGAAATACAAAAAGACACGTCAGTCTGCTGTCTGCCAATTCTCTTAGTGACGCCAGAGCGCTGAGTGTGGGACGTTATATTCAATGTGACTGGAGTGTTATGCATGATAATACGTCACGGTCCATTGCAGCCTGGAGGACGATCCTCGCTGTGAAGTTAACTTTGGTTTTCAAACAACTTCAAAACTCAATTTTGCACGAGGATTGTTAAGTTTGGCACATTATAAAAGATGACACGGAATTATCGAAGGATGTGCCGGGGAATCACTCATTCAATCACTCACTCAATAAAGCAAAAACAGTGAAACATTTAAGAGAGCAATGTAGTATCTTTTGTTAGAACAAGACAGACAGGGGAAAATTCAAATAAGTAAGATAGGGGGGAAAAAGCAATTATTTTTAAATGCAAATCTAAGACTTGCCATCGATCAAACCATCTACTTTTTTATGAGAATCTTCTTCCATCTGTCGTTCCATCTAATCCACTTACACAACGACGCTTTTTACTCGCAGACTACCAATTTCCCTTCTAGATGGGCTTCCTAAAATTCAATTTTGAATCTCATTTGGTAGAGATATTGTTTAGCTTGATAATAATAATTCTATTTCGTTGCTCTGGAAGGAAAGTTAGCAAGTAACTACATGATTCGGTCATGAGACGAAAAAAAAAGCACCGAACATTTAAAAAAAATTTTTTCCATCATAAAGGATAAGTCAGGGGAAAAAGGCAAACCTACTTTATGTGCTTAATGATCATGGCCTAAGCTTGCAGCTCTGTACTCAATTACCTTACTTAACGACCATTTCATTACGTGACTTTTCTATAAGGCAGAGCTTTAATTTCGTCTCACCTATCGTGAGATGGGAAAACGGCAAATGGCTCTGGAAAGAGAAGGGGAATGTTGGCGAAATTGTGCGAATGGATGTAATGTGAATGCAGCATAGTTCGAGATTTTGTCGATTGCTCTATAATGGACAGAGTGCCTCTGTGTGCGGAAGAGTACAGATTTCGCTTCCGGCCAGCACTCCTGTGAAACCGAAAGGCGGTTTGAGCAGTAGTGTCCTACTCCAAAGCCTAAAAGCGCGCTCACAAAAGTTCGCTGAAATTCAGAGTAGGTAGCCCTGTTTGTAAAATTGGTTAGGGGGTTCCAAAAACAAGTATGATAAAGAATTAACTGGTGCAGTACATGTAATGTGGCAACTAGAACTCCGAAAAGTGTAAAAAAAAATTCATAGAAACAGAATTAGAGAGTGAAGGTCACGTGACACAAGATGTTTGTCTCTGATATCAAGTAGCTTTATCACCACTTGGAATAAAATGTTTCAGATTTCAGATTTTGAAATTTATTTCCGCACAATCGTTTACTCACCAGGACTTCAGTCTTGCTCCCCCTAGCTAACTGACTGACTGACCGACTGACTAACTAACTAACTAACTAAATAAATATATATATAACTCCATGGAGCAGACTTCTTCCTGAGAACCTAAAAGGTCCTCAGCTGTTCAAGTAATGGAAACTTAAGGTTCACTACCGCACTCACAAAAGCCCGCCACCTGTCACCCTTGATCCACAGCAATCCAGTTCATGCCCACACATCCCATTTCCTGAAGATCCATCTTAATATTATCCTACCATCTACGTCTAGGTCTTCCAAGTGATCTCCTAACTTCGGGTCTCTCCACCAAAACTCTATACATCTCCCCCGTCTGCCATACGTGCCACATGTCCTACTCATCTCTTTCTACTTGAATTAATCCCCCCAATGATAAATGGTGGGCAGTTCAGATCATGAAGTTGCCTGTCATGTTGTCTCCTCCACTCCCCTTTCACCTCGGGCCACTGATGCCCAAATGTCTTTCTCAGCACCCTATTCTCGAACACCCTCATCTTATGTCCCTCTCCCAATGTGAGACACCAAGCCTAACACCTATACACAACAGGCAAAATTACAGTGCTGTATATCTCGATATCTATATTTTTGATATCATTCCCACCCAAAAATGAGTAATAACATACGTTCCTGTTTATTTGTTTTCTATGTCCTTTCATTGGTTAGCAAGTAAACGGGAGTGCCCTCTTAAGTACTGGAAAGTGCCCTCAGATCTAAAAATTGGAATTCTAAGTACCGCCGTCTCTAAGTAGATAAGGAACCAGTCCATAAAACCCAAAACAAAAAGTGTACGTCTGGGGCTCCCCGACCCACTACATCCACACCCCGGGGCAGCGACGTCTGTGGGGACCTTGTTTGTGCCACTGTCTGTAGATAATAGGAGGAGGTAACTTTATTGTGTTTCGCGAAAGAAATGAGGGAACGACTGAATACTCTTTTAATAGAAGCATATCAGTATTTCAAGAGAGAGTCTGAGATGACCCACGATAAACCTCTGTGAATGTCCGCGACACAGTAATTTTCTTACCTGTAATCGCGAAGCACACATTTCGAATCTCGGATACGATCAATGCTATGCTGACTGCGATGTTTCTGATTATCTTTAGGTGTATGTGCCATAATAGCAAGACTACTTAAGGCAGGGCACTGTTTCTCCTTCGTGTATTTCCTTGCCCACCATTCTTCATGCAGTTTCTACTTCATTGACTCGTCATATCTTCTTCAGTGGAAAGGCCATCGGTGGCAAATAAGAAAACAATCGCGAGAATTAAGAAGCAAAAGATTGTATGTAACATTATGTAGCAAGCCGAGCCCGGTGGCCGCGCGGTCTAAGTTGTGGCTCTGCGGCCGCTCGCTTGCTGTGATTGTGGGTTCGAATCCCGCCGGAGGCATGCGTGTCCCTCTATTGTGAGTGTTGTGTTGTCAGGTAGAGGACTCTGCAACGGACCGATCACTTGTCCAGATGAGTTCTACTGAGTGTAGTGTATCTGAGAACGATCATGAAATATCGACAAGGAGGAACCCCTGCCCCACTAGGGCTGTCGAGCAATATATATACATAGAACATGTATATAAATAGCTTAGGCTATATATAACATATATATATATATAACCTAAGTTATTTTTGCTGGGATAGGTATTTAACGGAGGACCGCGGTGACACAGTGGTTAAGGTACTGTGTTACAAATTAGAAGGTCGCTGGTTCGATCCCAGCTGGTGTCAATGGAATTTTTCATTTACATAAAATCCTTCCTAACGCACTATGGCCTTGGGGTCGACTCAGCCTCTAACAGGAATGAGTACCAGGAGCATTTCGTGGGGGTAAAGGCGGCCGGTGCATAAGGCTGAAAACCTTGCCATCTTCCTGTGCCGTTGTCATGTAATCTGGAAACCTTAACTTCCTGGAACACTCTGGGCCGCTCTAGGCCTGTAACGGGACTGCTTTATCTTTTCCTTTTTAGCTATTTAACGATTTGTGCTCTAGAAGCTCTAAAGTCAGGTTCTTTTGTTGAACCTTAACCATAATTAGGCTGTATGAAGAAATTTTAAAATCTTAGTTTTTTTAATTGATAAAAATTCATTCAAATGTTTTTACAGCTGTGAACAGACAGGCGGACAGACAGACACGAGACGAAAGCAGTTTTTGGAGCGTTCCGAAAGCCGTTCGAACCTTTTGCTACTAATGCACTCAAAGCTGAACAAAAACTGTCCTTTGCCGGTCCCTGTCATCGAACGTGGGACCTTACATTTACGAATCATAATTAAGAGTTCCAGACGCTTTAGGCTGTTGAGGTTTGGTTCCTGAGGCTACGTGAGGTTGGCTCTTCTCAATTATTCATTCATTTCGCAGTTTTTATTATGTCTATTGTGTACAAAATATTTGGTTTAATCCTGACTAAAATAACATTAAATCGTTTAGCGTAATGTTTTCATTTATGGTTGTCCTGTCGTTGGGGTGTGTGTTGTGTAAAAGTCTTGTATAGCCGAGGGCAACATCCACTGTGGCTCCCCTCCTATCCGACGAGAATGGAACAGAATGTCCAGAGGCACACACGTTGTATTGAATTACATGCAGACCTCTGTTGTAGTCCCTCTTTATTCCAGTGCAGGAGGGGAAAAAAATGGGGATGTAATACGTGACAATTATGATTGTTCAAAACATTTGTTTCAGTTTCAGGTTTCCTGCTTACGACAAACAATGAGTTAACTGAGGTGGTTTTTACTTTGAAAGTTATGAAAATTTAATATCAGACTGTTTGTTATTTAGAAGTTTTATTGTACACTAAAAATTCAATTTCACGAATGATTATTTTGGTTTAGAGATATTTCAGAGTCGATTCCCAATTGTATTCGCTTCTAGTACTTGTATTTAGACGTTGTTCGTTGGAACCACAGGTCCAGTCTGTTGAAGGCTCGCTGTGACCGATACTAAAGCCGCCTCTTCTCATAATTAACATGAGAGTTTGTCAACGTAGTAAAGCTAGTGTGCGAATCGAAATGGTGGCGATAAAGTGTTGGGAATGGGGTTCATAATCAGTGCTCTTTACAATTTAAATATTAACCGATCAACGCCAGACTCGATGCACTGTTTTGTTTGTTTCTGGCTAGACAATCCCCAGTGGGCCAAGGCCTCATCATTCACGAGGTTTCTAGATCACACTCAGACACACCCCTCTCGGTACGACTTCTCTGGTCGAGTGATCAGCTCGTCGCAGAGACCTCTACCTGACAACACACAACACTCACAACAGACAGACAGACATGCCCCCGGTGGGATTCGAACCCACATTCTTAGCAGGCGAGCGGCCGCAGATCTACGCGTTAGACCGGACGGCCAATGGGACCGGCCTCGGTGCACTGTACTGACATTTAATTCCTTATACGCCTCCGACCTCGGTGCACCGTATGGTACTGGATGCATTTAAGGTTAATATAAACTCAGACCCCCTCCGTCCTGGGCAGTATTTGGGCCACAACGTCATTGAAAGTTAAAGGCGAGCAAACCAAAAACATTTGGCACGTAGTGTTCATGGTGAAGATGCAAAATATGAAGACCTACAAAACAAGCAAAATTTTAACGTACTCAGATTCATAATCAGCGTGAAAGTACAGGAAGAATTGTATATATGCGCTCCATGAATGGTTATGCGGTCGGCGTTGAAAAGCAGCTCCACCCGTTCTTAACCAAAAAAGCTGGATGTTGTGAGTGGCCAGCTTCATGCCTCAGTCGCTTTATTTCAAGAGGACTATCCTTCAGTACCATTTAATAAGAGGCTGGATGGGCACCAGAAGCAGTCTGGGCTTTTTGGAGTAGAGACACAGACCTTGTCTATGCCGGGTAACGATATGTGATTCCGCGGACGCCCAGCCAGTAACTTGTTCGCTAAACAGGCTAGACAATCTCGAAAAAAAGGTAATAACACGAAGTACACAAAAATTAGTGATATTTGTAGTAATTATAAATATCATAACCATCATCACGATTATCATGATCATCACCATTATAAATATGAGCCACAATTCCTGTTAGAGAAAAGCCAGTTATAAATTATACTATTACTCGTTCGTAACAAATGATGGAACTATCCGTCACGATAGACCAGAGAGAGCTATACACTTGACAAAACTAACAAAGAAGCTTATTTAGTAGATGTAGCAATTCCCAACAGCCACAACCTTTACAGTGCCATCACCGAGACCTTCCGGAAGTATTCAGACTTGAAAGAAGAGCTCGTAAGAAAATGGCAGTTGAAAACGACCCACATAATACCATCAGTATTACTCACAACATGTATTATCCCAAACAAAATTATACGAAAGACTGAAACTTCCTGATCTCCATCCTGCTGTGTATATTCTAATGCGGAGAGCACTAATAGAATACATAATACATGCCGTAGAGTTAGATAATGTTTGGCTGAACAGTGGATAACAAGTGCTTGGTCGGTGAGATCCGTACTGTTTTGAGAACCAGCTGAACTGCTGTGAAGTAAGGAGCGTGGGTAATAATAATAATAATAAAGCCGCATGATGAGAGGTACAGTTGAAGAATTGGGAGGAGAGGCGAGAGGCTAACACAAAATGACCATAAATGAATAAGGCATTAAGATAAAAAATTATTCAACTCACGTAGGATGAGGTGAAGTGAAGGAATGCAAGGAAATTAAGATTTGGATTCCGTAAGGAATTTTCTTCAGTTCTTTCATCTCAAGAGGAACTTTTCCTCTTAGAGTTAATCTGTTTAACTTGATGTGTTTATAATATGATGCTTCCTTTTGGATCCATGTTTGGTGTTCTACCGTGTGCTAGAGTGTGCGAAGTATATTTCTACTCATATTGAAGTGTTTTTTGCTACCAACCCATTTACTGGAAGGATAAATGACAAAGTTTTCTTCTTGAAACTTGGCAAATTCGCTGTCTAATTAGCCCTACTTCTAATGCAAAGTTGTTGAGCTTCCGATTTTACTGATTTACTTCATTTCCATCCTAAATTATTCTAATGTGTGTAATATCCGCTTATTTATTTTTCATTTTAATACAATATCCCTGGAGACACCAGTGCTTGTCTGCACATTTCCCCAGATTATCTCGCTAAATACTTGAACTCACGAACAGAAAAACTTTGAAACATTTGTGGAGGGTTGGTACATAGCCAAGCTACACATTTCATCTCGCCTGTGATATTTTTTTATGTGTTTAGATTTGCAAATATGGCGAAAATATGAGGAATTTATTTCAAAGCCGAGAGTGTATATGAAAATATATATATATACATATATATATATATGTATATGTGGAAGGATCTTGTATTTGTCTAAGTTGTGGAATGTAAGTGGGCTATTTGTCTTCTAATGGCTCCTATGTTTGTCCTTACATTATGGTAGACGTTACGAGCGTTAACCGGAAATTTGTGTTTGAAAAATTCTAAAATTAATTTACCGATAAAGGATTTCACGGGGAAAAAATTGTGTTTTAGATAAACAGGCTAAATATTGCGTGTAAGATTAAAGTAACTTAACCTGTCTTTACTTTTTTATCTCAGTATTTAACCAACTTGATTCACAAAATTTATTTTAAATAAGTTTTATTTCATGCCTCTACATGTTTCGAGCAGATGTGCTCGAAACATGTAGAGGCATGAAATAAAAACTTATTGTAAAACAAATTTTGAGCATCAAGTTGGTTAAATACTGAGATAAATATACTGAGATACACGGTCAGCAAAACGTCAAAATTTGTCTTTACTTATTTAATAAATTACTGGATATATTGAAGACTTTGTCATGGTGTATATAAAATGGATTATATTTCATGCTTGTGGGTGCTGTAAAGTGAGAACTCAGTCTCGTTAATTTTGTCCGATTTGTTGTTCTATATACATTTCATAGTATAAATATGCCTCGACGCACTTCGCTCCCTTCATTTATTCTACCACAGACAGGCCTGCATAATGTATAATGTTTTGCTGACCGTGCATCTCAGTATAATGTTTTGCTGACCGTGCATCTCAGTGTAATATTTTGCTGACCGTGCATCTCAGTATAATGTTTTGCTGACCGTACATCTCAGTATAATGTTTTGCTGACCGTACATCTCAGTATAATGTTTTGCTGACCGTGCATCTAAGTATAATGTTTTGCTGACCGTGCATCTCAGTATAATGTTTTGCTGACCGTGCATCTCAGTATAATGTTTTGCTGACCGTGCATCTCAGTATAATCCCAGTAATCAACGAACTTGATGCACAAAATCTTGTTTTATAGTAAGTTCATTATATGCCTCTACATGTTTCGAGCACTATATGCTCATTATCAGCAGGTCAACTTTGTAGTATACAGCATCTGGTATCGTCACACTCTGTAGGTGGCCGTCCGGTGCACAGGTTGAGAGAAGACATCTCTCAACCTGTGCACCGGACGGCCACCTACAGTTGTGACGATACCAGATGCTGTATAATACAATTTTGACCACCTGATGATGAGCACATAGTGCTCGAAACATGTAGAGGCATTAAATAAACTTACTATAAAAAAATTTTTTTGCATCAAGTTGGTTAATTACTAGGATTATCGTGGGTATGTTTCGTCACCGCTACATTCGGTTTGTCTCCTTACAGATAAGAGCATCGAGTCTACCCCTGAGTTGTTGTCTTGTCTCCCCGTCCAAAATAATTACTCTTCATCGATCACAAAATTGAGCGCCTAACATAATTTACATTTATTATTAAACAATATACCGCCACTTTATTACAATAACACCCAGTCTTAAGACTAACAAGCTATTTAACTCTGACTTAATTTGCTAAATGGGTATTAACTGCAGGTGTCGCCCAGCGGTTCTACCTGTTCAGTTTGCTTACGCACTGTCGAACATAACTTACATGGAACCAAAATACGATATTTTTAAAAATCCTTAATTCTGCATACTGGAGGGTTACTTTTGTTGCCACGAATTATAATTCTGTGTTAGTTCCTGGGTTCGAGAGGTATGCTTTCAAGGATGCGGTTAGATAGACTTCATCCATGTTTGTTGGTTGTTTGTACCGCACGCTCGCCTGTATTAACTCGTAATTTCCGGTTCCACTATTGAGTTTCTCTTTTGTATGCTGTGGGGAACGTTGATTGGTCGATTGTACCACAAATTAATTCACTAATCCTGTGCTGTGATGGCTAATTAGCATAGACAAAGTGGGAATCGCTCCAACACATGAGTGTCCCCATCAGGAAATTGTTGGACAGCCGTGTTCAAAAGAAACTTCTACACGTTTAGTTACATAATATACGTGACGTCATGAAAGCCGCATAGGCTGAAGGCGCATCAGAGCCAAGTTCTGCGTGTGGGCGGACGCTGGAACTTTGAAGGATAAATGACACCAGCGCCACAGGTTGACACCTAAGTTTCATAACTATGTAAGTAACCGAGTAATTAACTGAGTAACTAATGGAATAAACGAATAAATAATCGATTAATTAACGAGGTAATTAAGCAACTAACTCTAACTTCGATGGTAGATATCATCTGATAGAACGGTTTCCCTCATGACACATCCTGCTACTTCCATCAATCTTGAAACATCACAAGCCATTTAATTAACCATTTAGAGCCTAGTGGTTTGTAGAATTATAGCTAGGTCTAACATGAAAATTTCCGCCTTTTTTCAACACATGGTACTCGTACGTATCGATAAAATTCTTACAAAAAATAGCGATTCATTCCCTATAGAATATCCACATATTTGGTCTTCTAATGTGTTTTCCATTCGGTTGATATAAAATTCCACTACATCACTTTTGCAAGTCCACGTTCTTTAAAGATTTTTCCATTCCGTCTGAACCACTCGTAAGTACTCTGCCCATAACAATTGGCATTATTGCATTAACTTGATATTGCTAAGTGTCCTGAACAAATTACGAGGTTTCTTTCCGCGTACTATCCTAACCTACTTATTTATTTAACCCTTCTTAGGTTTCGACATTTTCCGAAACAAGTTGCTTTATATAGCTGTTAATTCGCCTCATTTCTTACGAGTAAATGGAAAATATATAAGGTCATAGAAGGAAACTGAAAAAAATATGTGTAAACAAATGTCCCTGTGAAAATTAAAAAACCTCTACTTGAAGACATAACTTTACATATGTTTACGTTCGGTATTAGATGGAAGGAGCAGTGGACATTGCGCTCAAACTGATTGACTTCCGAATAAATTCCCCAAGCATCCAGTGAACGTGGACCCCTGGGGCCGTGCAGGTATGGTGGTGAGGACAGTAATTCCTGTCTTTGCTGCGAAATTGACTTCAGAAGTTTAGTGAGTATTTGAATTCGTTCAAATATTTTGCATATACACTAGACTTGAAACAGCATCGCTTTTCTTGAATATTGCCAGACTTTCCCTGCTTTTCTTGTTTTCTGCCAGTGCTCCATACCCGTTTGTATTGCCATGTCTGTCCTAGAAGTATAAACCTGATCCATGTTTATAAATATTCACTTCCTTCCTCAGAGAGAACAAAGACCAGTCGGTAAGTTCTAAATACACAAGCATTCACAGTTTATTTTTAAGGACCACATGACCCACATGAGTGGGCCGGGATAGCTCAGTCAGTATAGAGATTCGCTACGGAGTGGAAGGTCCGGGGATCGAATCCCGGTGGAGGTGAGATTCTTAACATCTGTCCAGACCGACTATGGGGCCTATCCAGCCTCTTGTACAATTTTGCACAAAGTTTCATTCCCAGGGGTAAATCGGCCAGGGCGTGGCGTTAACAACTGACCCCATTTAACTCCGAGGTAGTAGAACTATACCTGTACTCCTCTTCTATGCCTTCATTGTATGTGACAGGGTGACCTTTACCTTTACAATTCACATAAAATATTTTGTGGGAAAAATGAAGTATTTCTTAGTGCTAGAGCAAACGGTAATTTTAGCAATCAGTGGGCTTAAAAGTGGTAAGGAAACTCACAGAACCGGATCGTCGAATAGGAGGAATTTGAGCTCCATGGTGTTGAAATCCGCGGACCACAACTGGTCCGGACTGCAGGTATTATGACTTAGATATTGCGTGGCTTTGCTCTTGTCTTCTAGATGTGCCTCGATATTTATGCATATTGAGTGCCGACTGCTTCATCTCGCATCGTAACATTCGATTGACCTTAGGGTGAAATACAGAGTTTCGCTAAAAAGTATAAATTACCTACTCCATGGAGCAGAGTCCGTCTTGAGAAGCTAACCGGTTTTCAGCTAGTCAAGAAATTCCCCGCATTTTATGGAACCTGAAGGTTCATTACCGCATTCACAAATGCCCGCCACCTGTCCCTATCCTGAGCCAGCTCGATCTAGTCCATACCTCCACATCCTACTTACTGAAGATTCATCTTATTAGTATCCTCTCATCTAGGCCTGTTTCTCCCAAGTGGTCTCGTTCCCTCAGGTTTCCCCACCAAAACCTTGTATACGCCTCTCCAAAAAGTATAAATAAATATATATACTTATTTATTCTATAAGATCCATCTTAATATTATCCTTCCATCTACGCCCATCTCCCATTTACTTTTTGGAGAGACGTATACAAAGTTTTGGTGGGGAAACCTGAGGGAAAGAGACTACTTGGGAAACCCAGGCGTAGATGGGAGGATAATATTAAGATGAATCTTCAGTAAGTATATATATATATAATTTGTGTGTGTGTATATATATATATAATATTTTATATGTATATTGTATATACATACAAATTTTGGTTTTTTTAATTAATGCAGTGAATAAGATATATATATATAAGAATCTTACCTAATAGGGTTACAGGTGTAGCTTTTATTTCTTATTCAATGAATTAACTTAGAAAACCAACAAATTACACTGCTGTTGGTGCTAACCGTGTATTGTGTTGGTGCAGTGCGGACGGAACAGTTGTATCTAAATTATATTACGGTCCTGAGGCACCTGCAAGACGAAAGGGCTGAGCCAAACAGCCTGCCTTACAGCACAAGGCAAAGTGTATTGATCCGCAGACAAGTCTTTCCCAACGGCAGACAGCTTGTCCTTTCGGAGTAGACCATGACAAGCTTCTCGCTTTCCAAAAGGACAAGTTGACCTTTCAACCGCAAGTAATAATTACCACACTTCATCTTGATAAGGTCAATCTAATTAGTTGAATGATTAGCAGGATAATTAATCATTTTGAGATACGTCATAAAGGCAGGTTTGCCACAATGGGCACTTCTGAATAATATTAATGAGCTGTAAGAGACGGGTGTAGTCTGGGGCGTTTTAATTTATTTCAGCTCTTAGATAACGCTTAGATACACTGTTGGATAAGTAGATGTACATTTAACGTAACCATATCATCTGTTGAGGATACGGAGCTCAAAATGTCTGAGGACATTTGTCATTGAGAATTTTGATAGGTAAAAAATACCGAAGACAAAGGTAATTTTTTAATATTTTGATAATGGCGTGACACAAATTTTCTTAAAAACCATTAGGTTGGGGGAAATGGATAAATTATTATCACCAGGTGAATAGGAGTCTGCACTCCTATATTTCTAGGCTTAATCTAAATTAATTACCTTTTACGAGAATCTGTACATGTGGAAAGATTGAGAAGCGCGCCAGTCTAAATCCTGGGGCACCCTCAGCGAGAAGGAAGGCGATACACTTGAAACACCTTGCGATTTTATCCTCTAAAACTTTAAATAAAACAAAAGTAAATATCTTACAGTTCCTACAGTTTTCTCTGAGGACTGATCGAGGACTTTAATTACGTGACATATTTTACTATACGTCTTGTCCAGCATAGACCGAAATAAATATGAGTGCTGAGTACTAAATACATTTCTTTTATACGACGCCAGGTTTTTGGATGTATATATATATATATATATATGTACCAAATTATAATGACTGGGGACCGCGGTAGCAGAGTGGTTAAGGCGCTGTGCTACAAATCGGAAAGTCGCTGGTTTGATCCCAGCTGGTATCTTTGGATTTTTTAATGACATAAAATCCTTCCGATCACACTATGGCCCTGGGGTCGACTCAGCTTCTAACTGAATTGAGTACCAGGAGTATTTCCTGGGGGTAAAGGCGGCCGGTGCGTAAGGCTGACAACCTACCACCACTCTGTGCCGTTGTCACGAAATCTGTGAACCTTAACTTCCTGGAACCCTGTGGGCCACTCCACGCCTGTAACGGGACTGCTTTACCTTTATAATGATTATCGTTTAAATTATACTATTTATTGAGACGTCAAATGCGCTAATCTTGTACCAATTATTCTGTAACTTACGCTATTTCTATCTATAACATTTTCTTCCTCAGCCGCTCTCAACCCTGCGCCGTTTTCTCCAAATTGTTTTCCCTCCTGAACTTTCATTTGTATTGGAATTAGCCCAAAAGTTTCAACTCTGTGATTATGGTACAACTGATTATTTTCTTGCGTGCTGTTCAGAGTGTAGCAGCACACGCTCTGTCCTTCGTAGCCAAACCCTGTATCACTTGCCGCCTTCCTCATCGCCCATCATCCACCAGTCTTCAGTAACTTGAACCCATCTTCCGCAATTCTGAAAGAAGCTGAAGCCGATAGCGTACTTGATATTGGGCATTGAGAGCTTTACATTTTACGTAGCCTGAGCGTGCTCCATTGAAATGGCATTTGAAAAGCCCTTCAACTACAAGTATGAAAAACTAACAATCCAACGACCCCTGTATTCAACTGCCCTGTGATTAAGTTCTTCTTCACCTTTCAACAACAGCTCTGCCAAACAGCTCCATTAGAATAACAATACAATATAAACTCACGGCACAAGAGGGGACGATGTTACGTGCGCATTGTCGCACTGGCTGCTGGGTCAAATTTTTCCCTGTTTTACGGGTTTCTTAATCGGTAGCCGCTGTTACGGTTCTATTAATTCCGTTTTGTTAACGCTATTTAGGCTAGACAGGGGTGTTTCAGTTCAAAGTATTGGACAGGCGTTTTGAAAGCGATTCATTTGAATTGCTCTTTGCTTGGTTTCTCAGAAAATGTTCTCAGAATCTTTCTCGTGAATAAGATGTTTGTGTTTTGAGCAAACTTTCTTTAATGCAGGGAAATTGGTCTAGACTGGTTGTCTTTCTCAGATCAGAAGAAAAAAGTATTTTCTGCTTTTAAAATTAATGTTTTTTTTATTATTCATGGCTTATGAAAAATACAAATCATATTTTCAAAATAAAATTCGAGATTGCCGATACAAATCTCCCCGATGATAACACTCAAGAAATGTATAAATATGTAGGAGAATTTTTGTCTATTTTATTCACATATTAGTGCAGGTAAAGCTGGTTTAATTAATTGAATTTTCTTCTTACACTGTAAGTAGAATATTAAACTTCTCAGTGTTAAAGAGGCAAGACAGGCATATTGGTGTAAGGGCATCAAGGCGAAGTTGCTCAAGCTGATACAAAAACTTCCTGATGATGGCAATCAAGAAAAGTCGAAATATGTAGGACATTGTGTGTCTATTATATTCATATTTCAGTGCATGTAAGGTTGGTTTGATAAATTGAACACTCAATGGGATTTACGCATCAAGTACAGTAACTTATATATATATATATATATATATATATGTGTGTGTGTGTGTGTGTGTGTGTGTGTGTGTGTGTGTGTTGCGCGCGCGCGGTGTGTGTGTGTGTGTATAGGAGAGTGGGGTGTGTATAGAAAGACATATTGATGTGTAACATATTGGGGG
>Ga0123352_10007536_pt1 | contig 16809 bp, 9 predicted proteins | sample TergutLab28metaG_FD_89700 | JGI IMG/M metagenome (GOLD analysis project Ga0123352, IMG submission 89700) | Labiotermes labralis P1 segment gut microbial communities from Petit-Saut dam, French Guiana - Lab288 P1 | ecosystem: Host-associated > Arthropoda: Insects > Digestive system > Gut ... | reverse complement strand
TTGTTTGTGGTGACTCACTGTTCTCGCACCAGGTGGCTCTTCCCCGGTAAAATTTTTGCTAGAGTTCTTGTGGCCCCGTTTGGGGTGGGTGGGTTTTGGTCCGCCCCCACCCCCCTCCCCCCCGCCAAGATCTCCCAGTAAATTAACAATAGCTGCTTAGACAGGAAGCTGTGCTTTCTACTGAGTTTGTGTCATGCGTTGTTTTCCTACACCGCGGTAATGGCGTATCGTTGAAGCAAAGCTGGCAAGCAGTGGTGATAATGTATTTCCTTGTTTGAGACTTCTTAAATGGGAAGCTTATTACATGAATGCTTACATGTATGGACCTCAGTATAGGTTTCATGTTCAGCGCATTGTAATTACCTGTCTATTTCGTGGGGGTTTACCAGACCTGTGATAATGATATACTGAATTTCTCTCCTAACTTGAATCGTACTCGTATGTTTCTTGACGACTTTAAATACCTGATATCCAGCCCCATTTTATTTCCATTTTCTTCGTGTTGGACGAATGAAGAATGTCTGATCGGTAGTTGAATTATAGCGCGGGAGTTCATGCCGATTGCCCTTAATCGTCTCGCGCGAAACAATAAGAATGTACCGCAACGGTTAGCTGTATAGTAGAGTTAGTATACAACACATATATAATTAACATATAAAGTGGAGTGTGACGTCTGCCTGTGACAATCTCATATTTGTGATGAATCAGCGTATTTGTATTTAAGTTCGTTAATAGGATGGCTGAACGTAACTTTATGTCGGTTAGTTACAATCGCCAGAGTAATGGAAGATTAAGAACATCGTCGGATTATTAGAAGATTAAAAATTAAAAATTTAAAAATGGAGTAGTATGTTGGCAGTGTGAATTCTGAATCTCTGGCCATAGTCGCCGATTTTGTGTAGACGGATATGGAAGCTCTGTTTGTTCAGTCCATGTTTTCAGCATAATGGCCGAGTTATAATTTGCTTGCTGTATTGTGTAACCATTTTCATTCCATGTATTAATAATTATTATGCGAATTTAAAAACATGACGCACCGTTTGCAGTATGGAAGGTATTCCTGCATCTGTTCAATTTGCGCTGATGGAAATGTTTACTATTTACATAACACTTGCAGAGTAGCAGACAGACAGTGCGGGCTGTTCTTTCAGAGCAGCGCCAAGAAATTAAGAATGTCAGATAAATGTCTTCCGAACGTTTAAAGACAAATAACCAGACTTCTTTAAAGAAATTCGCACCGAATTTTTTTACAGATCTGTCTAAATCTGATTGGTTGCTGCCGAAAGGGGGAGGGGACAGTTTCCATAAATTGTGGTAGTATGAATGGACGTGACCCCTGTCATTGGCTAACCTCCTGAGCTCTGGGTTCGAGGTTCTTACCTTGCCAGAAGGATGGTTCTGCTTAGCAAAGGCATGCAATTTTGAAGTGAATGGTTTCAACTCCCCTGTGTGTGAAATGTGGGGGACATTTAGGTTGTCAGGCTGAGTATAATGTAGGAATGTTGGTGTGCTTTTTCATGACTTCAATCACTGCGGTGTCCATTTTCTAACTGTGGTGATGTCAACGAGGCTTCACGTTGCAGTGCGTGTCATTTTACTTGTCTTTTGAGGCGCTGGTCACTTCCTGTCCGAATGGACTGTGGCGTGATGGGGTCGGACCCTCATTTGCCACACACATGGCATTTGTGTTCCACCATTACTCATTTCACAGGCCTGGAATCGAACTAGGTCAGTCGAGGGTTTTCGGTTATACCGTCTCGGCACGACCTGATAACTGAAATCAAGCGTTTCTGTATTAAAACTTATTCCACGTATTTCGGTTCTTAATTATTGAGTATGTTTTTCCCCTGACGCAGAAGCCCTTAGTGGACCAGGTCCTCATTACCGAGGCCTCATGATCGCACTCTTCCGGCGAGTGAACGGCCTGTCGCAAAGACCACTACCCGACAGCACACAACAGTCAAAAAAGAAACATTTATCCATGCCCCTGATGGGATTCGGCTGGGCGTTGATTGCATTATGCATGTCCGCACTGAGGCAGGGAAGTACGTCAGAACAGTTCGCATTTATGTCCACAACAGTATACCGAACATTCCTTTGACTGTCTTCTTTTAGATCCTTATACGTAATCACATTCCCACCTCCGTCTATGCTGTGTAGCCTCTACAGTCGAACCCATGTCGTTAAATAGCCTGGGAAGCCGTTGGCATTTGTGCTTATGCGCGTTTCTGCGGAAGTTGTCGTATCTGGCCATGTTCGTTGTGGTTTTGCAGCACATCTGAACATTTGCACCGTTTGGTGGCGTCGTTAGGCTAGTTTTATTTATTTATTTATTTAATCGCAAATTCGGCGTGATCTAGAAGCAGAATTACGCCGTTCGTGTATTTAGCTGCACACGCAGGCTTAACTTGGTGGATGCAAGGGGGGCGGAAATACCCCTACAACCTCTTCTGCCTAAGAGTAATTTAATGTGACTATTTTCTGATCGATTATTTGGGTGGTGTAAAGACAAAAAAGAAACGGAAAACCTGCGTTTTACGACGCGTAGAATAGAGGCTTGCTGATACCCATGGTCGATTTTGCCCTCCCCCCAATCAAGTGTTGTTAGCCGCCGATCCCAGTGGCCGTACGGTCTAACGCGTGGGTGTGCGGCTCCTGTCGCTTCTTGGGATTGGGGGTTCGAATTCACTGGCGGAATGGATGGATGTCTGTCTTGGTTGTTGAGTGTTGTCACGTAGTCTCTGTAACGGGCTGATCACTCGTCCAGAGGCGTCCTGCCGAGTGTGGTGTGTCTGAGTGTGATCGTGAAGCATGGACATTGATGAGGCCCTGTCGCGCCATAAAAAAAAATTATGTTATTAGCCAAGTTTTGCCTGTGGCTGCCCGTTTTGTTTCTGGACAGAACGTATTTTGTTGGTTTGAAATGCTTCATGAGTTAGGGTTTCGCTCCTATGTGTGTTGACCATTATGTTTGGAAGTCCTTGAAGTTGGCTGGGAGCCTTTATAGTTAATTGTAGTATTGAGCTTCATAATTTCGACTGTCAACGTTGTCCACGGGTAGTGCCTGTTGAATAAAGACGTACACATAGCTGAAATTAATTTGTTAGGCCTGTCTGTTACACGTGTAAATCTTCTTGCACTTGGTTCAAATCGAAAACGGTTTCCGTAACTTAACAAGAAGGTCCAGGTATCTTCCAGAAGTTATCCTTCCAAACAGGCACTGTTAAATTCTTATAAGGAATTGAATGGCATGTAAATACTTTATAAACATTTTTTTTTTGTTCTGGCAGTACCATCCAAGGACATAGGGCCAAGGTTCTTGCAAATCGTCGTGAAAGTGCAGATCAAGATTTTATCATTTGCTTCATCCTTTTGATGTTCTCTGTTTTCCATTGATCGACATTTGGCATTTTTCTGCATGAAACGTTGGTTTTTCGTTCATTGAGTTTCCAATTTGTATTCTCACATGTAGGCTCTGTGAGTGGAAATAATAGTTTGAAGGAAACGCTTATCCCATCCCATTCCCATACGTCATTGGCGTGGCATTTCTTTATTACAGATGGACTGTTAATTTCCCGAATTTAACGCGCTGTAGATGCCAATGGGAAGCGATGAGTTTTATTTCCTTATGTTTCGTTAAATTGTTTCACACCGATTTGCTGTATATTATGTTAGATTACCTAATTGATTAAATACAGTCTTAAGTGCAGCTTCATATAATCAGCATATTGTACTTGGTGTTAATATTGGTCCTTTGCCCATAGAAGTTGAATTCTTACGGTGGGTTTTATTTCAGGTGCCCAGTATTACGTTTGATTGAAAGTTTTTAAGTAGTTGTAGAGATTTTGCGTTCTGAGTGACAGACCAACCGCGTAAGTTAAGAAAAATAAAGAGAAAAAAAGTATTAGATTTTTTTTTTATCTGTTTCTATGTGGCGATAAACGTGCATATGAGATCGCGAGTGTGTGGTGTGGGCCGACGTGAGTGAGGCGGTCCCCTAATTCTGAATAAGTATTTCATGCGTAGTTAAGCCAGTGGCCAAGAAGATATGATTTGAGAGACGGCGCTTTTCTTAGATAACTTGCTAAGACTTTAAAATTATCGAAGGCTAAGGGATTGGACAGCATCCAAACCCGGGCCAAAAATTTTGTCTCCCCTCCATGAGGAACATTTCACAACGTACTTGGGCTCACGAACGGATGTGGTGACGGGAGGTGGGCCAAATACTCTTAGGGTAATGATCCCTCCTGAAGTAGCGTGAGCGTACTTCTGTTTCAGTACGTAAATACTGATTTTATACGTTTATAATAATTAAGCGACTGGTTCGACTGATAGACAATACTGCAACGCCGAAACAAGTTTTAACGTCCAGCAAGAATGCGTTTAATAATAAAGTTTGTAGTTATTTAAATAAACCTGGCAATGAGTAGTTTATATCTTAAGGTCAGAAAAACACAGCTTCATCTGTTCGAGATATATCGAGGAACATTTCTTGCGCCACAGTCAAGGATGAAATGGAGGGACTAGTGACACGTATTGGGGGGGGGGGGGCATGGGAACTGCGTGCTGGGTAAATGGGGGAAACGTGTAAGGAGATAACCACTTGGAAGACCTGGGTGTACATGGGATGTTAATGTTGGAAGGTACGCAGTGTGCTTATAAGCGTACCATTGAGGCGCTTTCGCGTAACAGTTGTTGCCGTGGGAAAACAATAAGCGTTATATATTCTGAGTGTGTGTCTGTAGCGTTAGGTATACAGCATGCAAAACTCTTGCGCCGTATTTTCGTCTGTGGCCTGTCAGGTTGTACCATATTTTTCCACATTATTTAATAAACAACACTACTAATGGAACAATTTAATAAACAGCACTATTAATGGAACAATTTAATAAACAGAACTATTAATGGAACAAAGTTATTGGGGGGGGGGAACTTGTGCTGTGATTTTTTATGCTTTTTTTTGCCTGAAACATGTCGTATTTTAAGAAGAATTCAGCAAGGTGAAGGTAAAGTGATCCCGTTACAGGCCCGGTGTGGCCCAGAGGGTGGATAACGGTATAGCTCTACTCTTCCATGACCGCGGTACTAGAAGGGGGTGAGTGGTCAGCAGCACGCCCCGGCCGCTCTATACCCCCGGGAAAGACCCGGTACCCATTTTACAGAAGGCTGGGTGGGCCCCAGGGCCGGTCTGGACGGGCGGAAAATCTCGTCCTCACCGGGATTTGATCCCGGACCGTCCAGTCCTTAGTCGCTATACCGACTGAGCTACCAGACCCACGTGAATTCAGCAAGGTACTATTATAAATGTACGTTAGTGTTTATGCAAATTGCCCCTTACTGTTGTCAGAGTTGAAGGAAACTGAATTTTCTCGACAAGTTTTCGAAAAATACGTTATCGGATTTCATGAAAATTCGTCCAGTGGGAGGCAAAATTGTTCCATGCGGACGGACAGACAGGATGAAACTGATAGTCTCATTTCGAAATTTTGCGAAAAGCGCCTAAAACGGCCCGTGAAGGTTGGGGTAAGAGGGCGTGGACTGGATTCACCTGGCTCTGGACAGGGGCAGATGGCGGGCCGGCTGGTAATAAAGTTTCGGGTTCTATCTATGCGGGGAATTTCTTTACTAGCTGTGGAACTCGTAACTTCTGAAGAGGAATCCCGCTCCATTGAATCAGTTTAGGGACACGGACTGTGCTTCTCAGCGAGGCATCTCGCGCGTAATAAAGGACTAAAGACAGGAGGCAAGTGTACGTCACGTTCTCTTTCTATGTATGGCGCATGGAATGTTCTGTGGTATGACAGTCCAAAGGCTGTGAACGTAGCGAACGCAACGTAATGTGCAACCGATCAGCGCAATGTTCATCCGCGTGTCTAAGTGTGGTGACGCTAAGGTTAAGTTCCACGCATGCTAGAACCAATATGGAGTTGCGCGGTCACTTTACACTCAGTCCGTCTTTATCCACGTGGAGATCATCTCCGGTAGCTACTGCGCATGGGCAACACGTCATTCCAGTCTTGGATATGGGTTTGGTTTGTGAGTGTATGTATATCTTTGTTATTGAATTTGGCTTGTAAGCCAGGGGCCCACAGATTTTCCCAGAAATACAGGAGCCATCTCAGAATTCTGGGCTCCGGGAATGTGACACGAAGCAATTTCTATGCCAAAGACTCAGATATTAGGTGCCACCGTACATAATTTAGTCGCCCGGACGATCTGGCGTCCGAAGTTTGTGTATACCTGTTGTAAGCATTTGGTAGAACTCCCTGGACGGGGGATCGGCCCGCCGCAAAGCCTCCCTGTGCGGAGGAAAACACAAAAAGAACATACGAAGACATGCTTCAGTGGTTCTTGTGGAGTTCGAAGATGCCATCCCCGTGTTGGAGCGGTCGTAGACGTTACACGCCATATACAGCGCAGCCGTTGTGATCGGCTATAGAGCACTCTGGGGCGGATTGTGCGTGAAGATTCGTAGTACATATGCACTTGACAATGGTTGGGAGGGCGTGGACTGGATTGATGTGGCTCGGGATTTGGACACCTGAAGGACCCGTGGGAACACGACAATGAATCTTCTAAGACTAGACTAGCAACAGTTACCTTATCGAGGACTCTGTTCCACGGTGTTAGTTACTGGATGTGTGTACGTAACATTCATTTCAGCTTCCGGGTTAAACACGCAATAATAGTGACGTAGTCCGTCGACAAAACGTTTACTAGTGTGTTGACGGACTACTACGTCATTATTGCTTTCTACAAGCCCGACGGGGATGTCACAACTAAAGATTATCATGATAAAATTCCGAGTACCCCTGTGCTTTGGTGTCTACAAATGCAAATCGTCAGATGTTGCCCCCCCCCCCCCACGCGTGTTTGAAGAAAAAGTTTTTAAGTGTGTCAGTTTGAAACGCTAATTATTCAGTCACCCCGCCGATTGTGGGCAGTTAACGCATTGCATTCTGCTCTGAATGTATTTTACTGGCAGGAAGATTGAGTTTTTCGGACATTTTAGCTCCGATCAGTTGCCGAAGTGCGCTCGCTCGCTCGCCCGCCCAGAGATACAAACCTGTTTAACGAAAACCTGTTTCTCTGATATTGCTCTGATAGCTGTCATGTTTTACATTGAGCCAGGGGTGAATACATCTCCGCGTAGCAGTTCTCAGTGAGAAACGGATGGCCTTTGAGTTGGTCGAAAAAATTCCCCGATTCTGATTCAGTTAAATCTTTACATCCGTGCATGTAATTTCCTTAAGGTCCTTTGCATATTGTTCTCCCATCTGTGCCTAGTTTCTCGTGTATGTGTGTGTGTGTTTTAAACCTCACGGCTCTGATCCGTGCAATCCCGGAGCACGTTTTAGCATTTCATAACATGCCTCCACCCCCACCCACCCACCCCACCTCTCCACCCACCCAACTTTGGTGTCAGGTTTTGAATTAAATGGAGAGTAAAGGTAAAGGCATATAGGTGGAGCAGATGTGTGGCTGCTGTCATTCTTAACCTTGGCACTAGACGGCAGGCGAGTGGTCAACTTCACACCCCGGCCGCTTTACCCCCGGCAAGAAACGTGGTACAATTCGGAAGGCGTCTGTGTGGGCCTTACAGCCGGTCTGAATAGTTTGCGAGAAGAGAAAATCTCTTTGGTCCTATCGGGATTTGAATCGCAGATAAAGTGGAATGTATTGGGTGTGTGTAGTGGGAGTGTGAACCGAGTGTGATGGATTTGTAAGAATATTAACACTCGTTATTTTCTTTGTTTTTGTGGTGCATTCAGCCTCAGTTACAGGTTGTTGTTGTTGTTGTTGTTGCTGCTGCTGATGTTGATGATCTCTTTCATTTGTGTCATGAAACATAGCAGAGTGCAGTTCTTTATCTGGTACGTTTCATTGAATCGCGCCAGACTTCGGTTAGAAAATACGCTTTCGTGCATTTTTTTTATATTGTGTTTGTGGCGGTAAATTCCTACCCGTGTTATTACGTATTTCCTGTCCTGTACTGCAGTATTGTCACCTCGGCATGACGGAAGCGCATGCTTCTAACCTGCCTGTCTCCCTGAGTAAAGAAGGCATGAATCGTTCCCTTGTGGACAGAAGATAGCCTTCGCATTAAATCCGACCCGGTGAAGAGATGTGCCGTAAATCAGTATATGACTCCTTGTGATAAGAGTATGACACGGTTTATGTAATAACTGAGCAGTTGGCATGTGTGTGTAGTTGAACCGTAACAGTTTTGTTGTGGTTTTGGTGACGCATGTAAAATAATGATTCGTACGTATGCTTAATGTTTCTTTGTAACCTAAATCGGGTGGTTCAGTAAGAGTTGTCGGACGAAAGTGTGCTTCATGTCTGGTTAGTATTTTTAGTTTAAAGTATTTTATGTATTGAAGTGCAAGAGTGCACAAATCATGGGCGCCTGGTCGGTGCGGCGCCTAATATTTGTGGGTCCTCAACTTGTAACTTGCTTCATGTCACCTTTCTGGCGCCTGGAATTTTGAAGTAGCTTCTAGATTTTTGAAAAATATGTACTCTGCTTTGCAATGCGAGTCGTCTTTGAATGACATGCAGTACCTCGATTGGTACCCCTATATTAAACATATTAGTGATATTGGACGGTTAATATTTTGGAAAAATCTCATAGTTTATTCTGAGAACCATAACAGCATATTTGACTTGAGTGATATGCGGTGTAATGAATTGCGTAGTGGTAGGGTGTTGTTGACGGCGCCGGCGTCACGTGCAGTTACTTTGAGGTTTAAACTCCATTGTTAAATGTAGCGTTTCGTACTTTGTACCGAACGTCTGCAAGGATACGTGTTTCCAAATCCGTCGCGAAAATAAATCAGATGCAACAGACCTGAACGAGATAAAACACTTCATGTGTGACACAAAATATGCCGCGAAACATTTTTCTTTGTGTATTGCTGGTTTTGCGTTTTGTTTGCAGTCAGCTTTGTATTAACGCCTTCCGACTTGTTAACCCCGACGCTTTGGAGTTCAGTTGCAATTGTATGGCCATGGTAACTCAGATTGCTGTGCTGTGAAAGAATATGTGTTGTAAATTTGCGGTCACCGAGCGTGTGCTTGCAGTTACTTGACCGGCACATCAGTTTCAAACTTATCATGCTGACTTCTCACCCCCCAATCTTGCGTCCAAATAAAGGCATTGCGATTTACCTCTACTGCCATGTGTGTTGACTGTTCAGTTCATTTTAATTCCGATTGTACTGAGGGTATTAGAAGGCAGCTGTTAATTTCGGAGTCTAGGGTTCCATCCCAGGGGAAGTCATGTGGTGTTTATGGTTGATAAAGTGTCACTGGGACTGTATGTGTCTAAGTACCCATGACAGGTGTTTGGTATTTTGTGTGTAATATGAGGGAACTGGCTGTGCGTGCGTGTATGTATTGATCAGGTTCTGAGATGTGGCAACAGCGTAGCTAATTTGCAAAGCGAAATAAACAAGGCCGGCCCGCAACATTAGTTAGCCTCTTCGTCACATATGTTTGTAGATTTTATTTACGATTCTAGACCGATGTTCCGTGATAACGTAGTGGTAGCTTGTTGGAGGCTAACCGATCCTGGTTTCGGTGATATCCGTGTGAGGAAATGTATCATGGACGTCCAATCATTCGTGTTGCGAAACTGTCGCTGTAAATATTCGAAATAATTATTTGTGAGAATTTATACATTTTTATGTTGCTGCATAGTCGGTATGAGCTGAGTGTTGATGGTCAGTCCGTCTCTCATGCTTCTGTAGTCTTTTTATCTTAGCTTCTGTATATTTTTGTTAGGAGTGTTGGTAAAGTTGGGTGATTTTGATTTGTTAGGCGTCTGGTTTTGATGAAGTTTACCTGCAATCGAATTTTAAGTGGATTTATGTAAGGAAATGTTTTAAACCACAGTTCTTTTTTTTTTCGTGTTTCATTCCTTTCTGAACGCATATGACATCAATCGCGCATCGGTGGTCTCATTGAGATTACAGTCCTCTGGTGTATGGGGCCGTGTAGTTTTAACATAATGAGTACCGACATTTCGGAGGAAGCTGTTTCCTGCATTTTAAGGGCAGAATAAGCGTGTAACCTGAAGATAGAGGCAGCAGGTTCCTTCGATAATTCCGTACCTATGTACCAGACAACACGGCGTTACAAATTAGAAGTCCGTAGTCTTAATGCTCATCATTGGAGAGTTCAAAATCTGATCATTAAGAGCGTAGTCTGGTTTTTAGCGTATTTGTCTTGAGACGATGGAAGCAGGTAGGCTTTCGAGATTTCTGTATTGCTGTGTCCGCCAGTCCCACAGTCAAACTTTTGCCCAACAAGTTTCCGGATTTACACAATCGTGGTGTGTACTGTATGTAAATCGGGGGTACCTGCACACCGCCTAATAATTTCCTGCGGTTGGGAGTAATAGCATGGCTGACGGCGCTACGCTGTCCGCTCTTGCTTTGAAAGGTTGAAGGTAAAGTTCATTGTAGAACAGTCCATGAAGGCTCAGAGGAGGAGAAGAAATATAACTCTTCTCTTCCTTTAACCTCTGCACTAGGTAGGGGTGGGTGGTCAACGCCACACCCCGGCCGCTGTGTTCACGGGAACGAGACCCGGTACGTATTGTACAGGACTTGCTTTTAGGTCCTGCAATGGCGGATGGAAAGGGGGGGGGGTGAGAGTAAATTCAGCATTCGTTAAGGTAATGTTTTGGCAGTTTGTAATAACAGGATGTTGGTCTTGAATAAATTTTAGTTGATCGCTTGTTTGATGATGGTTAGTATGAACAGTTGGAGCCAGGAATATGAAATTTGATTCAGAGATTATAAACTGAGATATAATACACGGAGTTTAGCAATATGACAGAGACCATCCCGTTGTGTAGTAACAAATTTGTATAATGTATTGTACCGTCAATACACAACAATACATCAGTACAGTTTTATAAATTTGTTACTACACAACAGGATGGCCTCTGTCAAATTCATAACTAGTCAAGCACGAAGTCTAGCACGTTTGCGCGAATATGGCGACGATGCTATGTTCTGAAGTCCCAGGCTGCGGATGTGATGTATAACGAACCTGTACGCACGCAGTTCTTCACAAAAATTGAATAACCGCGACCGTAATAATGTCAGCGGATACAATACAGCAGGAAGCAGGCATTGAGTTACACATCTTCACACATAAGTAGTTGAATCTAACCAGTTATACCGGACTTTTCAGGTTACGCACAGGCATTCCATAGAAGTGTTTCTTAACCTTTTTGAATCGCGACCCAGATAATGCCAATGGGTTTGTCTCGCCACCCCAGGAGTCAGAAATAAATAGAAGCGTAAAATGAAAAAACATGTATTGGTGTAAAGGATGTGGCAGTTTATTTACGGAAGGGAAGATAAACATGCATGTTGTATAATCGTGTATATTATTGTGTCTTGACCCACTCAGAATAGCTCTGCGACCCACTTCAGTTTGAGTCGCGACCCATGGGTTGATAAACGCAGTTCTAGAGATTGCTGGAAGCACTGGGTTCGGGGAAGATTTATTTGTAACTCAGGTTGTGCTATTGTTGGCGGTAATTTACCGTAAACATTAACCTGCTGTTCATCAGCATTGAAAGTTGCTGCGATTTCCAGCTATCCATTGTTACCGTGCATCGCTTGTATTTTTAGATTTTCTGCAGTTTGTTAGTTGGTTGTACCAGCGACATAGTTCGTATGTTGGCACTCCCGGTGTCACGGAAGGGCAGAGTCATTATAATCAATGTTACATTATGTACAGGAGAACTGCAGTCGTCTGTCGTTCTCTGGCCGTGGGAGTTGGTAGTTGCAGCTAAAAGTCGCCATTTTCAGTTACCAGCTGTTAAGCATCTCTCTTGTCATTGTTACCAAATGCACGCCACAGGGCTTAGTTGGAGGAGAGAAACGATTATCAGCCTTCTGGCTTTGCCATTTGAATTCAAATTGCATCTGAACAATGAGTTACCCTACTGATGTGAATGGAAACATCCCGTGTAAATGGACTTCGCTGTATTCATAAGCGATTTTATATGCCTTTCCATTTGAAACTAGAGACATCAAATATGGCTATTATCATATTAGAGAAAAGGCTGGCTCACTGTATTGTTGTAGATTGTATAAATAAATATTGACAAGGGAAAATGGACAGATGAGAACAGGGAAAGCGCATCTGCATCATTTACGATGCGGTTGGCCAATCACTGCCCATGATTTTTATCCATAAACGGTGACGTATAATAAACGGCGTGCTACTTTGTGTTACGTCGTTGACAATAATCGTAGGACAGTGTACTGCGTACCGGTGCCTGCTCTTTATGTTACCTTGAAGAACTGGTTTAACAACATTGGTTTGCATATGCAGCGATTTGTGCTACTGTATATGCAATTCCATTAATGGTTTTTGCAATAGTCTTTAGGTGCGTTGTGTTCTACTGCTCTCCTGGTTTCGTGGAAATCATTTCTGTATTGCAGCGCGAACGTTCAGACCCCGTGTTGAAACTGGATTTGATCTGAGTTTGGTAGTAGTACTTCTACGGGGTAGAGGTACTTAAATTGATATTTATGACGTATTTAAAGATGCCGTTGGAATTGATGTTGTGTAGATTGATGGTGATTGTAAAGAGGAAAAGCCGTGTATCAAATTGTCATGAAGTTTGCGTAAGTGAAAGGTTATAGGTAGTGGCACACACACACACACACTCGGGTTTCGGAGAACCTGTGCGAGTGTAGTCAGCTTAAAAATCGTTGGAGTGGCAGACATGAAAGGAGAATCTTCGGGGAAGTTGGCAGGTACGCTGATGATGCAATTCGTGACAGTTTTACTAGCCATCCGACCTTTTCTGTGTAAACCAAAATCATCAGATCTCTTGACCCTCATATCCGGATATTCTGTTACTATATATTTTTGGCGATAGACTTCAAGATACGTGACGCTTGAGGTTCTCGCGACGGAAGGATTACTGTCCTTTGCACTGAACATGGAGGCAGCTGTTTCTTCCGAAGCTTTTTTTTACCAGAACACTGTATTCTTCACCGTCTGAAACATGATGGCACCGTAGGAAGTACAGTAAAACTGCCGACATTGGAAACGGCCCCAGAAGATTGTCTGTAGTTTGTTAACCGGAGGGCAGTATGTGATAAATTAGTTCATACGGGGTTTGATATCTCACGCTTGGAACGAAAGAAGTATTACAAGCATGAATCGGAAACGCTCGCTTTATCTCGTAGAGTTTGCCAGGCGGCCCGACAAACTGAAACTCAATTGTAGTTTTTCACTGCAGTTTCAAATTCAGATACGTGAAGCATGTAGCACCCATAAGACAGTCGAGAATTCGCACGAAATTTTGGTTCGGTCAACCTGAAGGGAAGAACCGCTTGGGAAGCTTACCCATTTAAATAATATTGAAACAATATTTCCTGTATACGTAAATGCGGTTCCCGTTTCACAGAAACATATTGCCTGACCTTTACAGCGGTAAAAGTAAGGTTGTCCCTCTCCACGCCGTGAAGGGGGAGTGGCTCTTTCAACATCACTCACCGGTCTCTTTTAACTCCGGGAAGGAACCCCGGTACCCATTGAATAGGAGACTGGGTGGTCCCCAGAGCCCATCTGAACGTTTTGGTGAAGAGAACAATCTCCCCTGCGTGGGACTCGAACCCATAGTGTGGTCGCTATACCGACCGCACTTTGCCGGCTCTAATCTGCTTAACAGACGAATTTTTTAATGCTGTTTTTATGGAAATAATCGCAGTCTGAGTGTAGGGTTCTTTGGCGGGCTCTTGTGGTCACGCTGTTGGACTTGGGTCACATAAAAGGTGAGTCTTGTTTCTCGAATCCTCGCAGCTGGTTCTTTAGCAAACTTGCACTTAAAGCTCCAGGCATGATTTTCTCTGGAGAAACTAAACGGATAACATTGAACCTTCCCGATAATCTGTGCTTCATTTGAAACAGGTAACAATCTGGGTTATTTTACATTATGGCCGTTCCATGGCTTAGGCGGTTCGTTGCGCCACTTGTCAGTGAGCGCTGAGGAGCTCGGTTTTTGATCCCCGGGTAGTCCAAGTGGTGTATGTTGCTGGGCAGACTAGCACTGGAACATGCTTCTCTCCGAGTACCTGTGAGTTTCCTGTGTCACTGTCATTCCACAGTAATGCTTCATGTATCAACCATCAGTTGATACCGTCGTTAAATCAATAACCTTTCTTTCTGTCGACTGTCAATGGCGTGTGATAAATTCTGTTGCAGTCTGCACGGTCCTAGCAACGAATTCCAGGAGTAATGTGCTCAACTTCAATTCTGAAGTGAAACTGGTAGAAATGAATGAAAGGCAGAAGTGAAGGGGATAAAAAGTTGTGTCGAAAAACTTCGTTTACCAAACGTCAGATCCTGCGGAGAAATTTTGAAATAAAAAATCAGGGACTCTGTGAACGGATCCGTGAAAGGAAATTTGAAGACAAGTGGAAAGGAGGGCGGTAATGGAATTATATGAGAGGGGTCAAGGAGGATTCTTAATTTCCGGAATGCCAAGAAAAATATGTGGCGCAGTGTGGATACGAATGACTGTAAAGCCTCATTGTTTAAAAAAAAAACAGACAGTCCACTGCCATTCGTTGTGATGTGCGGCTGTAAGAGAAAAGAGAAAAATTAATATGGGAAACATGTTTCCGCTCATATTTTTTTTTTTAATGAATTTCGTACAGATATATGTCCAGTTGTGTAGGTTAGTGAAGAATACTAGGGTGTTGTGTGGTGCAGACACTTTGTGATCTTCAGACCTTATTTAGTATGGGCTAGCCATGTCATTATAATTCACTTATTTGTACACTTGTAGCATGGTAAATTTACATGGTTACTCGACATTCACTGTGTATATGTGCTATGTACATTATAAGTATTGTATGGATGTATGTATATATAAAACCCCATGAACAGTGGTTTGTCTTTAGAAGTAATTCAGCTAGCCCAGAAATTTCCAGCGATTTCGGCACGCGAAGGTACTCTGCCGTGCTTTCAGGAGCTTGCTACTTGTCTCCGTTGTGAGCCACGTGAGTCCATTCCACATCCTAATCGTATTTCAATTTTATTGTAATACACGGTGGACAATTATAATACTAATTAATCTGTGCATTTTTAAATGCTTCCTTTCAGGTGGATTTTCTGTTTTGTCGCGTGTGTGTTGCATTCTCGTCCCATCCTATCCTCTTTGATGGATTATTTTGATAATATTAGCCGAGGAATATGAGTCGATGGCGTGTTCATTGTGAAGAATTTGGAAAGTAGGAAATTGCTTTAAAAGGCCCTTAGACACACAAAGACGCTGCTTCGTACGATTGCAGAAGTTATGGTTGGTTCTCTCATTACGTAAGGACATAGTGGCGCTTTGTCATGATGTGTACTTCCTCATTACGCAGCTAGTGGCCGTATCGTATTTTAAGGACACTAGGAGAGATTGAGGAGAATGAATGTCGGAAAGCCCATGCTTTTTTGGAACTTGGGCGGAGTACTTGTCAAATTCAAATCCCAGCTCTGATCACGATTCTTGCCGGAGGTTCGTTGCGGTGGTGTACTGATACCGACTGAGGAGTTTGTAGTTGACCTTGGCTGTTTGTGCTGGGAAAGCCACCTGCCGCTTGTTTGTAAACCGTAGCCGATGTATTGAAGTTAAAAAAATAAGCATTACGCAGAAGTGCAGTCATGTTATGTGCGTGTGAGTTAATAAAGTTATTTTATGTAGAGTTCTGTGTGATTAGAGCTGTGCATAAGTTGGACTCTAGGCTTTTTATAAACGAAACACCGAACAGATGGCGACCTGTGGAAAGGTCATGCAACGATAGAGACTCGTGTTTTGGACAGTATCTGTATATTATGCCCCCACCGCCGTCGCGATGGTGAAGAAACTACCCACGCTGTGGTCAACCGCATTCTCTTCAGTAAGAGATAGTAGACTGTACAGGAACAGTGCATCATGAAATGTACGATATCAACTCGCCTTCTCACCGTTGGAAAAATGTAATAAGTCATCTGAAATAGGAACCTAAGTCCATGAAGTCCACAGTACCCTTGCAGACACAAGACAGTAATTCTTGCCACTGGATCCGCATTATAAACCAGTGCTACGTAATAACAGATATAGGATACAACCACGGCAGTGCCCAGCGTGATTCAACAACACCCTACATTTGTTACATCTAGTCAATTTTTTCATCTTCTATTATTATATATGTAGATAGTGACGAATTCAACGTGGAACCATTCAATGTACCTAAATAATTCAGTTCAAGCCCAGATAATAGTTAATCATCCCCAGGAAGCACATCTCTGTTAGATTTCACCGTACTATGTAATAACTAGTTTATATATATATTAAAATTTGCCGACACATGTACTGTTGCAACAATTATACTAACTATTGTAAGCGTTTGGGATCCCAGAATGCAGTCTAAACATTGTTAACCTTGGATCTGTACTTTAGAAGGCCTGAAGATGACTCAGAAAGAGTCGAAACATGTCGCCCTAAATAGTTTTTTATGTAATAAAACTGTTGTGTTTTTGACTGATACGTTATACTTTATATGTTTAGATAAACACATCTGGATGACTAATGTTAAAAAAAAAAGACAGTAGACTTGCTTAAATTGCCTGCCGTTACGGAGCCGTGTCGACTGGTCAGTACGAGTTGTGCCTTCATACAGCTGCTGGGCCTACTTGATAAAACACACGTTAAAATACGTACGTCTAATCCATTAAAATGTTTTAATATAACACTCCTACATGTTTCAATCCTTCCGGATCATCATCAGGGAGTAAATG
>Ga0123352_10007535_pt1 | contig 16809 bp, 11 predicted proteins | sample TergutLab28metaG_FD_89700 | JGI IMG/M metagenome (GOLD analysis project Ga0123352, IMG submission 89700) | Labiotermes labralis P1 segment gut microbial communities from Petit-Saut dam, French Guiana - Lab288 P1 | ecosystem: Host-associated > Arthropoda: Insects > Digestive system > Gut ... | reverse complement strand
GACTTAAATCTAGTAGTAACCAATTTCATGTTTTGTTTACATGTAAAATAACCACTGCCACCGAGTAACAACCTAATTGCAGTAAATAAATAAATATAAATATAATATAAAGTAGAAAGATCGTGGTTGATATCGATATTTTACTGACTGACATTCTGTTCAGAAGTTTACCAGAAGGAACTGAGTAAAGCCACGTAAAACGTGTCAGTGTAGCCTTTGTCCGTGTTGAGATTTGAATCCACGCTCTTCCAAATATGAAGCAGTCAAGCACCTGACCACAACGTTCTGTATCGACACCGTTAATTGCCCGGTAAAATGTAAATTTGTCCCTGTGAACCCCGTGTTCGGTAATGGAAGTACAGCTTTACGTATTCTTAACACTAACTAAAAGCTAAGGCTCAGGCACAGGCTGCTTTGCATCCGGGGAAAAAGGCTCCGGTACCTACTGAGTAGGAGGCAGTTTTTCCCCAGAGCCATTCTGGATCCTGCTGGGAATCGAGCCACGATTCCTCTAACCTTCAGCCCCTAACCTAATCACTATACCGACAATGTTACCCCGGGTAATTGGAACGTCCTTGTGTTACTAGGCAGCGGTACTGGGTCCTTCCCGGATAAAGAGACCGGAGCGTTATGGTGACCACACGCCTCGTAGTGGGGGGTTGCGAATAAGCTGGAGCTCTACATGCACCTCCCCCTGTACCTGCACGCCAAGGGTACCGTTTGCCTTGTGTTACTAGCTGTGTGCAGTGTGGGTCAGCTGATCAAGTCAAACGATTTTGAAAATGAAGCTACGTGAAAAATGACGGCGACAGTTTTGGACATATTTGCATTGATCTAATTTTACCATTATTATTGTTAGAACTGAATACCCCTGAACTTAAACTTGACACTGGCGTGTTAAATTTTAGTCGCTTATTAAAGACGAGCCGTTATTTACATAAAGACCCGTATTTTTGGAGAACGTTACGATAAACATGTAGAGTTTCTGGAAGAGTTTGCTTATTCCGGCACAACGCCGTTGTTTGGCACTGGGTGTAATTCTTCACCTGCTGATGGCACTGAACCAAGCAAGTGTTTCTGCAAAGAGATAAGCAACAAACATTAGTTTCTGCTTGCTACATCTTTAAATAATTAATCTAGCATAAAGCCGATAGTAGACTGTCTTTGTTTTCTTTTATCGCTCCTGGAAGGAAGAATAAGGGACTTCAACAGGGTGGAGGGTAACTGAGGGTACAACACTCAACAGCAGAAGAAAACAGCGAAGGGGTCTTCCATCTGCTGACTTTTATCAACACCTCTCCTCTTCTTTATCATTATTCTTTGCTTTTTTCTTCTTCGTCATCTTTGTCACTTATTGTCTTGTTCATCTATTTTTCCTTTCAGTCAACATTTCTAGTCTTCTTGCAGGTTTCCCCCCTAACTTTTCACGCAGTAAGGAGGGCGGTAGGAAGTTGAACACTTCATTTGCATGGACTAATAAGTGTACAACCCCTTTCCTAGTCGTCGCCCAACTCAAGCTTCAACATAAACGCTAAAGTACTTGGGTAGAGATGCAGACACTTTATCTAGTGCACTTAAAAAGGAAAGCGACGTTATCAAAATTCATACATCATTTGACTAAGCGAAAACGATCAGGTCTCTTCGTGGGAAGAAGCGAAAATGGTGTGAGAGAGTAGAGCAGTGAAGTAGAGAGAGAGAGGAAGCCAAAACATAAGCCTAATGATGAAATAATGTATTTGTGCCTTGCTCAGAGCTCCTTGCTGTGGCTTAAGTATATACATGTATATAACTTTCTTCCTTTTGCTGGTTGGCTGGGCTTTGGCGCAGTCGGCAAAACATAATCTGTGGGTAGCTTTCTGCCTCACAAGCAAGCCAGCCTTAGGACCTTCCTTTCGTTTCGCCTGGGTAACACTAAAGTTTAGAAACATTAAAATGTATTTACCTGTCTCATAACAATTGGCATTAACTTGTGTATTTCGGTGATGAACACAGGTCTCTCTGCAGACATTTACAGCATCTAAACCGGTCGCATATAAATCTGGAGAATCCGATACTAGCTTAGTTAATGAACCTATTTAATAAATCTGAAGTGTTATTGCTTTCATCATAAAAGGCCATCTGTGGATCGTGTCCAGAACCAGATGACTGTAGGCCACATCATCACTGTATTTCGCCATAAGATCATTTTAATATTATACTTTCAACTACATGTGCATCTCAAAAGTGGTTTAGTTCACTTCTATTGTTTTCGAATTTCTCTTACCTCCATGCTGCTACTTTCTCGCCCCTCTCATCCTCCTATATTTCTTCATCCTAACAAGACCTGTTGGGTGATGAGTACAAATTATTAAATTACTGATTCTGCGAGCGTCTACATCCTCATTTTGCCTCCTCTATCTTAAATCCAAATATTTCCTTCAAAATCCTGTTCTTAAACACCCGAAAGCCGTTTCAAAGATATTGTATTACACAACAATATTGTGTAAAATTCTTTATATTTACAGAATCTGAAGTTTAACCATTTCGAACGCTGCAGTATGCAGGTACATTCTTCTAATAGTGTAAGGGACAACGTTTCATATGCATACAACATATCAAGAAAAAGTAGAGCTTTCAATAATTTAATTTTTACCTTTTTGGATAACAGAGAGGAACACGAGACTTCCCAAACTGTGTGACAGTAAACGCAACTTGTTCATGAAAGTAAGTTTGTATTGATTTATTACTGTCTTTTCCACGTACTTTAACTTTCATCCAGTTTCGAAGAATTCGTTAGCTACGTTTACACAATATATGTCGGTATATCGAGTCTCTCGGACACTTTCAGAAGAAAGTGGGGAAAAGAAGACATAATTTCTGGAAGTCACTGTAATTCTTTTTTAATTGTGTTTATTTTCTCAAAACTCGAGTCACTTTTTGCCCGATCATTGTTGTGTGTCTCAGTTCCAATTCAAAATGCGAAATTTCTCAAACGTTCGAACATAAAATACGAGAGGGGTGAAAAAGATCCGTGATTTCCTTTTATGTTTATTGGACCGTGCATCATCTTGATAGTTGAATAAAGGTAGAACAACTTGATGTCACTTGCTTTATTATTTTATTATTTAATGCTCAACATGTTTCGAAAGTTAGTACATCCATCCTCAGGAGCCTGCGACTTATTTGTTGAGTTATTTCATGGGTTTTATTGCTATGGTTGAATGCTGAAGCACTAGTGCTTCAGCCTGCACCCGGATACCACACCACCCCAGCCGAACCTCACCGTAACACCAACACACATCGTACCAGAGCAATACAACCCATGAAATAACTCAACAAATAAGTCGCAAGCTCCTGTGGATGGATGTGCTAACTTTCGAAACATGTTGAGCATTAAATAATGAAATAATAAAGCAAGTGACATCAAGTTGGTCCGTGGTTTATATATCAACGCTTATTCAGCTACATCAATTACATTCCGTCGAAGGTTAGAATGTGTGCGAAAGAATTTGGGAGAGTACTTGTTAGATAATTTGCCTGGAGGCATTGAAGGAAACCATGAAAATCTAAATAGATATCGGGACTTTGGACCAGGCGTCGTTAAATAAAGAATGAAAAATATTTATTGCCTGTACTCCTCTTCCACGTGCTGGCTGTTTCGTCTTCTTCTCAAAGACGTTGGCGCGTCTCCTTACCCCATCATGGCGGAGGCAGGCGCTCTGATCGCCGAAAGCTGATAGCGTTGCTCTGGAATATTAAAGCTAGACTTTTCAAAAGAAAGTTTTTATATCTATTAAAAGAGACGCTGAACTTACCCAGTGCCTGGAATGTGGATGCGACGTAGGTATATAAGACCACCTCCTAATCCTCCGAGTCACAATAAGATCCATTCGCCCCATGTTATCCTTTGGCTTGCATGTATTTTAAATTTATAGCAAGGAATTGTAAGTCCAGTAGTTTGAGAGAGAGAGAGAGAGAGAGAGAAAGAGAGGCATGCGGGTGCCGGCGTGACAGAACGCAACGGGAACAGACGCAGTCGAGTCGAGTCGAGTCTGTGTCTTTCACTGTATTTTGCATTTTGTGTTTTTTATATGGAGCAGCTGGAGGGGTTTTATTATTTCTTGGAAAATTAAATGTATTGTGTCTGGCCGACTTTTCTATCCCTCAGAAGAAATATTCTAGATATGTATTTAAGTCTGCGTCCTGCAAAAGAGATAGCTTCCAGCGTACGTAGGCACAATATCTATGTAATAAAATTATTATGTAAGTACATGTGTTGTACGAAAGCATTCGGTTTTTTACAGTATGGTTGTATAGGGTCTTGCTGGGGAAACCGGAGGGAAGGAGACCGCTGGGGAGACCTAGGCGTAGATGGGTGGGCAATATTAGGAAGGATCACCAGGACGTGTAATGTGGGTATGTGGACTGGATTGGGCTGGCCCAGGATAGAGATAAGTGGCGGACGATTGTGAGTGCGGTAATAAACCTTCGGGTTCCATAAAATGCGGGGAATTTACTGGTACCTCCGGCTGATAAAACAGGCTAGTAAGAAGTCTTTGCTCCTCTAATACTCCTAGCAACATAGCTACAATAAATACGTACTTTATATTGCTTTCTTTTGTAGTGCCGTTGCTGGGTTACAGAGAAAAAAACAACCTATCTGGAATGCCACAGTTCCGTTTCGGTTCACGCAATTTGTATTATACAAATTCTGGTTCTATTTCATAACTTTGCATAAGATTTCTCAACCTCAAAGAAAATGCGCTTGCGCAGTTGAAGAAGCTGCATGACTATCCATATGGGCATTGTGTGCAGAGACGGAACAGCTGCATGTGGCTGCAACTTTAGTTTAACCCTATGACGAATTGCATTCATCTTAATACATACAAAATTTCAGTTCGTACCTCACAGAGAACACCACCTGCAATAGAAAAGTCCTTCCCATAAAGCTGTTTAGGGAATTATGGGTTATGTAATGTGAGAAATCTTTCGAAACATAACCTAAATACACTGTGTGGCAACATGCAGATATATGTTATGTTCAAGCACATGGTACATATAGTTAGCACTGGGCTTCAGAGGATTAAATTAAAAGAAGACGAAGTAAGATTTTTTTGTAACCCTATGGAGATGACATCTGTCTGTTCTGATAACAATTGGTATCTCTCGAAACACTTCCCTCCCTCTGCAGTACTGGTCTGTGATCGCCCAAATCCATGCCCCAGACAGTTAGAAGCATAGCCCTAGCAGAAGAACACTACCGTTTCTTCTTCCAAGGATTTTTCTTGACCCGATCTGTCGGTTAGTTTGTCTGGTGCCTCAACCTTCAGCTTTACGTTTCGATGACCGTATTTCAATTTTTAAAAATCCTCTTGAGGACAGATACTTCCTGAACTAACCAACAAATTCCCCACTTTATACGGAACCCACCGGTTCATTACTGCGCTTATCAGAGACGCAGACCCGTCCAGTTTTTGAGCCAGATGAATCAAATCCATGCCTTGTTCCATATTTTAAACTCCACTTTAATTTTATACTCGGGTATTAAAGTTGTCTTTCTCCTTGAGGTTTTCGTACACAAACTTACGCGTTTCTCTATTCTGTCCAATGCTTATCACATGCTCCATTCATGACGTTGTTTGATTTGATCATTCTAATAATTTCTGGCGTGATTGCCAATGATGAAGCTCATTATGCATCGCATCGCTGTTCAATTTCCTGTTATTTCTTCACTCCTAATTAACTAACTAGCTAACCAGAGTTCTTCTTGAAAAACTAATTCTCCCTAAGCTAGTCAAGAAATTTCTCTCAATTTATGGAAGCAAAATGTTCATTAACGCGCTCACAAGAGCCTGCCACTTGTCCCTATCCTGAGTCAGAGCAATGCTGTCTATAGCCTCCAAACCGATATCCTTAATGTCAATTTTTAAAATATTATCTTCACACCTACGCCTATGTCTTTGAAGTGGTCTTACTCTCTCAGATCTCCGCACCAAAATCCTACACTCATCTCTCCTTTCCCCCATATATGCCACATGTCGCACCCTTTTCATTATTTTTTCGATTACACGCAAAATGAATGGTGCGTTGCTTCTCCGCTCTTAGGTCCAAATGTTCCTCTCAGCACCCTATTCTTGTGCATGCTGATTGTTGTTTTGTTGTTAGTGATACAGACCAATTTTCACATCCATACAAAGTAAGAGGTAAAATTACGGTATAGTTTATTTTAATCCTTGCGGATTGAGATAACAGAGGGAAAGGCGAAAAATTCTGAATTTAATGGCATCAGGTATCCTGCGATTTTAACGAGCTCCTAATTTCTTCACCAATGAAATTTTGATACCTTAGTGCCGTTGTCCAATATGTTTCGGTGGTTGTAGAATTGTAAATTCTGAAGGAGCTTTATGCGATGGGCCGTAGAATTTTGTGAGACTCTTGGACGGTATTTGCATGGAAAGAATGTGAAATCGTAGGCAGATGTAGGATTCGGCTTTTGATAAAGAGCTAAAGAAGTTGTGAAAGGTAATTATTGTATTTGGTAAGTGCCCATACTGGGCCAATTTGTCTGTTTGATATATGCGTTACTTAACTCAAAAATATAAAATATAATATACATAAATATATATTTTATATATAATATATTACGGAGAAATATTTTATATATTTGTGATTTTATATATATATTATACATATTATATATAATATATAAATATACAAAATAACAAATATATAAAATATTTCTAACCGTCCTAGAATCTTGTCGGAACAATTTATCCAGTTTGCCCAAACTGAATGACATTGCCTTAACATGAGACGTGTTTCACATTACTTTGGTAATAGGAAGTTTAGTCTGGAATAGAAACTTGTTTTAACATTTCTGTCAGAATTTTCTGCTACGACAAATTGGCAGTAGGCAGGGCCTGATTAGGCTCTTTGATGGTTGGGGTGATTAATCACACTGGCTGCCCCGACATAAATTATTAACTTCAACATAATCGCTATGATGGTTTAATTTTATTTTAGTTGGCTCAAAAATTTAGAATTTGAAAGCACGGAAAATCAATTGTTTTGTTACAAAATAATTATTTTGCCGTCCCTTATGTTACACCAACACCCGCTATTCCTTCCCAACCCGCCAAACCCCCACCCCTCGCCCAGCTGCCCTTCTTGCGAAGCATTACCATCAATTCGCCTTCAAATTAACAAACCCAACTAATTTCCCTGTGTCTAACTATGGACGGCGTCATGAGTACATATAGGGAAACGGAGGTAACTCGTAATTCCACGCATTGTAACTTGTGGCGTTAATAGGAATGGTTAATCTCACGCTCCGGCTGATTATACCCAGAATAACTCCCTGGTACTCATTGCACATGAGGTTGGGTGGACCTCAGAGACAGTAAGAGAGATCTTGAGAAAAAAATCCCTTTCCACTGCTTGGAATGCAACCCGGATTCTTCCGGCGTTTATTTTGTAACTTAGTTCCTGTACTTTCTGAGCTAACCCACCACTGTCTATATCAAACTCCATTATAATCTGCCAGAAATGAGCACACAACTCATTCTGAGGGCTGTGACGTCACGACTTCATAATCTGGTGCAGCTACGCCTGTCCCGGTTACAGACTTAGCTGCCACTCGGACAGCTACACCACCGTCATAATTATCCCACCGTCCAGGTTTTGTTCCACAGCACAGTGCATATCGTGCTTTTGGCAGCACTCTTGCTGTTCACCACAAACAGGCAATTCTAACATCATTTATCATTTTCAAATTTTATAATGGTACTCTAATATGGGAATTACCGCCGCGTTATCCACTTTGTAGGTGTATAATCATCCTACCATTTTAGCAATTAGTAAATGAGAAATAAATTTTGATTCTTACGTCATAGTCGATAGTCCGTAATCTGCGAGTCGTTGGCAATTTTGCTGCTTGTTAAGGACGCTCTGCTTCGGAATCGGGGTTCAGAAACCATCTCTTTGTCTAGGATGTTTCGTGACTTTCCTAATTCTCGGTAAAAAAGTGTCTGAAATATATTTAGACAGACTCCTTACGCATTCTCTCCATTTCTTTTCTTTTTCTTTTTGTGCCCTTTATCCATTATTGTGTAACCGGTGTAGTTGCCATTTTCCTTTAGATGTTTCAGGATCTGGATAGCCACAATTTCACCAGATGAAATTCTTTTTCGTATACTAAACGTTAGTAGCTACTGGGCCCAGTAGATTTCCCTCACACAATAGTGTCGTATATGTTATGACGTAGTCCATGTCAACGGACACGATAGAACCATTATTGTAATTTTAGCCAAGTACTGTAAAAGTCTCCCTGATGATGGATCCTTTGTGATCCGAAACATGTTGGAGCACTCTTAAATATTTTATAATTTTAATTACATCTACGAATTATATATTTGTGCATTTGTTGGATAATAAAGTGTTTAATATTATTACACACTCTATTTTTAATGTTACTCAAATAAACGTCTCTCTGGTTGAGTTCATGCGAAAGTGGAGGCTACAATTCCTTAAAATTGTTACCAAATAAATCTCTAAACAAGATGTGGAATTATTTGCGGTGTTGAAAGAATGCTTCCAAATGTGTGTAACTCATCAGTGCGAATTTTTTAAGGCCTTAGAGAAAAGGAATCCTAGACGCACTCATAGCACACCACACCCCAAACTTAATGTAGTGTAATGACATTTCGCATATTGATGTGGTATTTTCTGCAAACAATAGTCCTGTTTTTAAGGATGCTAACATATCTACTAAGATAAAGCTTGGTTTCATCGCTAAAGGAAGGCAAGTTGTATTCCAGTTGCAACTAAGGGCTGCCTGCTAGAGAGGCTAGGTACGTCTTCGCGTACGGACATACCAAGTTCTGCTCCATAACATGCGTGTAGAGGGGCGGGTTGTCCAACCGACAGAAACTGGCCAAAACATGGGTCAGATAAAATTCACTAAATTCATAGGTGTGACCTTTTCCATTAACAGTGTGTTTAATTGTAATAATTCCTTAAAACATCCCGTAACATTAACGTGTCCCCAGTCGGCGTCTTTTAAAAGCCATCACGTCATTTGAAACCTTAGAGTACGTCTACGTTGGACCCAGAACCGACACGACACAACAGTCTGAGTAAACTCCAGACAAGGAAGTAACAAGACAAGCAGGGTATATATGGGTCTAATATTGAGGGGCGTTCACGTTACCATTGTTGCCATGGCAGAACAATGGGTATTACTTATTCTTAGTGTGTGTCTTTACCCTTTAAATATCCAGCATGCAAAGCGCATACGCCCTATTGTATCGTCACCTGTGGCCTGTCCTGCTGTAACTTATTTTTCCACATTATCTGAAAGACGGCACGATATTCGGCAGAAAGTTATTGAACATAAAATGTGTTCTGATATTCTCTACAAATATTGTTTCAAACAATTTTCATTTTAAGGAGAAATCGGCGGAATATTATTATAAATCTACGTAGGTCTTCATGTAAGTTACTTACTTACTTACTGCATGGTGCAGAGTCCTTCTTGAGAAGCTAACTGGTTTGCAGCTAGTCAAGAAATTCCCCGCATTTCACAGAACTGGAAGGTTCATTACCGCACTCACAACCGTCCGCCACCTGTCTCTATCCTGGGCCAGCCCAATCCAGTCCATACACCCACATCCCACCTCCTGGAGATCCATTCTAATATTATCCACCCATCTACGCATAGGTCTCCCCAGTGGCCTCCTTCCCTCCGGTTTCCCCAGCAAGACCCTCTACACCCCCCTCTCCCCACCCATACGCGCCACATGTTTTCATGTAAATTACCCGTCATTATTGTCAGATTTTAATGGAACTTGAATTTTGTCGACAGATTTTCAAAAGACTCAAGTGTCAAGTTTCATGAAAATCCGTCCAGTGCGAGCCGAGTTATTCCGTGCGGACGGAGAGACCGGAAGAAGCTAATAGTCGATTTTCGCAGTTTTGCGAACGCGCCTAAAAATCATCCACGTCCTTGTTTAAAGCAGCCGCTGCAATGAACCAGATCTGACTTGCGTCTTGTCTCCCAAGAACTCCCGACTCTCTTGACGTAAAAAATAGTTTTGTCTCGAGGCAGCTGTCTAGCCAATAGCCTGTCGCAGGTAACAGATGCTTCGAATGTTCGTGCAAAGGACAAAATGTAGGTGCAGAAATGGTTATAAATAAGTCCATGCCACATCTTGTACTCCAGACGGACAGGAAGTACTGCAACGGAGACATCGCACCGAAACTTTGGTGTGAAATGTGCAATTAAGTGCTAAATAGTAAGCACTGAAATAAACACACAATTTAATTTCCGTAATTTTATACTTCGGAAGCATTTCTTATGTACGCATTTTGGGGCTGACTGTGTGATCTAATGTGGACATTGTAATTGCCTTGACGGGTGCGATGAATTTGTAAAAATTCTTGAAGAACAGCAGAATTGTGCGTCCTTCTTGTAAGATGTGTAACGATGTTCTGTTGCACACCGACACATCTCACTATTCTTTCAGCTGTAATGCTGTTTGTTCTCGTTCATTTATTTAGCAATCATTATTTTGCTCTGAGCATCTCCAAGACACCCTCAACGCATCTCCTTGCAGGCGACAGCCTGTCATTAGAAATATTCTGCAAATGCAATTCGTCTCCCCCTTACAGCAATAAAGAATACTTACGTAATAGGAACTATAAGTTCTCCTTCTTCTTCAAAACCCTTTCTGAAATTATAATAACTGTGCATATTATTCTACACAATATCCAGAGAGCACAGCCCTTATCAAAATTTGATATGTTCGTTCTGTCACGTGTTCTGAACTTATCAGGAAATTCTTCATCTTGCACAGTTCAAAATAATCTCCGCCAATATTTCATTCACACAGCTGATGCATACTCTGTGTTCTTTCTTCACGAAAGTCAAGCGGTGGTTGCTATCCGGCCGAAAATATCCGTCGGTGCCATCATCGTGCAACATTTACATCCCATGCAATAAGCAGACAGAATAGGAAGTCATTTCGTAGGTACAAATCCAGGCAAACACGTCTGGATAAAGGAAGCCACTCAGACATGGAGCTGTATGTCGCGACACAAGTTTCTTCTTTATGTTGTGACCGATGTGGAGACACTGTATGTTAGACTTAGCCTTACCGTTTTCCATTACAAGGCAAGATAAGATTGTCCATGTCCACACTGTGAGAACTGACGTATCAAGATAAGCGATAAGTTTCACGTCCCGTCTGCTTCATCCCAGAAAAAACAGCCCACCGCCCGCGCCTTGTGCAGGAGCCTGTGTGCACGTGTGGAGAGGAGATAATTTCTTGTCTGTGCCACAAATCGAACGAAGGTTCCTCGGACGTCCGGTCTGTAGCCTAGTCGTTGTGTAGGCCATCCAGACTGCCTGATAAAGAGTTGCACATGAAATAAACAAGAATTGAAGGAAGGAGATGCAGAAGAGGAGACGAAGCGGAATGGAGAGGAGCTAGCTATTGTGACTGGGCCAGTAGAGTTTGTAACAATACAAGAAGCAGGCACTGGGGAAATGAATGTCGCTCAGTAAGGAAGGTTGTGGGGTTGCTCGACTTTGGAATAAATTAACCTATTGTGGTGCCCGGAAGCTAATTTGAGGAGGATGCCCATCCCCTGCAAGTGGGTTGGAAAAGTAGGCTTACTTCTTTTTGTGGAAGCTAATGAAGTTAGGAGGAGGGAGTGCAGTCCATGTATATGTGTATATACTAATGGTTGAAAATAGCAATGGGATAAGGGATTGGTATAATCCATGTCATTTAACGTGATTGGGATCAGACATGGACCAATTAAAAGTTAAGGGCTGTCTTCGTTGTTGACTTACAATGATCTGCTTCCCTTGCTAAGCATGAATTGACCAAATGTTACGAAACATTTTACGTTTTGTTGACCGTACAGCCTTGTATAATCTTATAAATAAAGCCAACGTGGTGCACAATTTTTCTTAGTATGTTTAATTCTTTTCTCTACACGTTTCGGGCGACTATATGCCCATCATCAGGAGAAATAACTGTATCTAAGTAAACTTGGTATTTGTCACTCTGTGTGGATCCCGTCTAGTATGCAACCTGCATACTAGTCAGTCATCCACGCAGAGTGACAAATACCAAGTGTTGCACAGATACAGTTACTTCTCCTGATGATGGACACATAGTAGCCCAAAACATGTAAAGAAAAGAATTAAACATACTAAGAAAAATTGTGCACCACGTTGGCTTTATTTGCAAGGTACCGAAACATGCCTTCGTCTGTCTGTATGCCTGCCAAAACGTAGAAATATGGCTTTTGTATGCAATAAATAAGTCAGGCCGGAGTGCACAAATTACATGCTTAGAGCACGCGCAGCCTGAATACTTCGGTATACTGACTATGCTGAAATTTGGGCGTCCCAGGAACTGTTGTTCAATTCATGGCAGAGGCAGTAGGCTCATGTTTTTCTCCTAAACGTCCATTCCGGCTTTGGGGCCCACCCAGCCTCTTGTTCACTGGGTACAGTGGTTCTTTCTTTGGGGGGAGGGAGGGGGAATCAAACGGCCCGTCCATGTACCACACAGTGCAGGGACTCAGAATTAGTGCGTCTGTAGTATCCTCACCTTCCCACGTGCTCTTCTGGTGTGCGCAAGTTAAAATTTTGTGGAGTTACTAACATCACTCTTGGTCACGTTTCAAATATTATTCTCTGATCGACCTACAGAGGGACACTTTGAAATGGTGCTTTTGCAGAGTGTGCGGGCTGTGAACTTGCAAATTAAGAGTTGCATCAAATGCAGCTGGTAGTAGCTCAGGCAAAATATTGTCAGGATTTCGGATTATTTATGAAATTAATTGTAAGCATTATTGGTTTATAGATTGCCGTCAAACAACAAAATTTTAATAATATTAGTAGATATGCATATTTACCTACTTCTTAAACCATGTAATCTAGTACCTGATGTTGGCCCTTAAGGACCGACACATGTAGCATTTATTGATGATATTATTTGAAGTTTGTTGTGTTTGAGGGTTATGTATGGTAGTGTGAATGTAACGGTAAAACGGGATGGATTCCATCAACTTTGAAGTTACACATTTTCTTGTGTGTCCTGATTGAATGGATGAAACTAATAACAACAGCAACAACAACAACAACAACAACAACAACAACAACAGCACATTCAACAAAACTAAGTTTCATATTCTGAACATAGCTACATGTTTCGACCTTTCTACGTCATCATCTAAGAAGACACATAAATAAATTGCAAATGTTGGAAATGAGCTTTCTTTTTTACAAATTATGTCTCATATTATGCAGTTTTTAGAAGTACATATAGGATTAATTCCGATAAAACAGATAAAAACTGATTAAAAAAATACATAACAGTAGTGAAAGCAGTGTATCAACGTGGTCTACACGGCAGCCAGGTCGTACTGTTGGAATTCTACAGTGTGCGAGGGACCGTGTGCAATGCTCATACTCGGGTGGATAAATATGGTGGTAGGTCCGGCCGCTTCAAACCCCGTACGTCGTTCTCACAACGTAGCTTGAGTCTTTATTATTGATAATATTTATACGAAGGGAAGTGGTCGTGGTTTGATATAACGTACTGCCCTGACATTTGTCTGTATGTACTGGGAAAACCCAAACAATGTCCTCGGTCGTATGTCCTGTGTCCGAATCGAGATTTGCATGGTACCGTTAACTATCGGACAAGCGGCCGGCCGGCCGGCTAACACTCGGTGCCGACTTCCTTCCGCTAGTAAAGTCATTATAAATGCACGAACTCCCTATGTCGTTGTGTTCGTATCTTCAACTTTCGAACTTCTCCCACTGTACTGGTACTTTCTAGAAGTTTCGATTTAGATGTGAAATACGCACCAGCATCTCGCTTATGGCCACGTGTGTTTCCAGGTAGAAAATATTTCGTAAATGCGTGATTCAAACGCCTATTGGCGCCAAATGTTGGATACCTTGATCCTCAAATACTGTTCGAATTTGTTAACGTCTCTTTTATGGGAATTCGTAAAACTGCCAGAAATGTGAAATTTATAGCCTCAAACAAGGACCGCTTCTGCTTTCTGATTTCTGGGTACTGAACCTAATATACTAAAATCGTGACGTCAGTGAATTAGGCATTTGCGAGAACAAAAATTGCGTAATCGGTTTGAATTTCGTTCTTAATGCTTGCGGTATTCAGTAGTCAAACGGGGTCCTGAAAGTTCCTAAGCTGCATATCTTGTCATCACCATTATCATCATCATCATCATCTTCATCATCATCATTTATCTTTCATAGAGTTGGGCCACTTGTTGACCCGTTCCGGTCTCACATATCCAGAAGTCTCTTCAAAGGTCTACCGTGATTCCTTCTGCCAGTTAGGGTGCAGGATTTCATTACCCTGGGTAATCTATTTCGAGGCATTCTATTTACATGTTGTATCCAGCTTCTCTTGTATTTCAGTAATTTGTCCAAAATTGATGTTATTTTTAACTCCTTTGTGATTTGGGCATTTGTTTTGTAATCTGTCCAAGTTTATCCTGCTGTTCTTCTCATGTATTTCATCTCTGCTGCTGTTATTCTTCTGGCGTCACTTGCTTCAATAGTCCAAGTTTCGCTGCCATATAACAAGACTGGAAGGACCAGTGTATTGTATAGTTTTATTCTTGTTTTCTTAAGGGTTTTTGTGGTCTAAACACATTATTTAAAATAGCTGTAATTTTAAATATATCTATACTTAGAAAGAATGTATACCCCGAGATACATGCATCATTTTCACAGCCTGTATCCTATTTATTTTAGATATCGTCTGTACCCTGCTGTCCTTCATAAAATAATTGTGTGCTTATGGCATCACCAATATTATTATCGTAATCACTTCAGGTTTGAAACTAGTTGACCGATTTTGACGAAACTTGGTTTTAAATTTTTACCACAGTTACAATGCCTGTAACTTGTCCATTGTGCTTCGATAGACCATTTCTTTCTGTCATTGCTTGGCGGCGAAATGTCTCTAATTTGCTACCAGTGTCTGGGATTACTTTTTATCGGCTGTCCATAACAATAATGGACATGAGCAGGCATTTATGTAACTTACGTCTCTGTTTAAGTTTTCAAAAAGCCACAATTTCATGCAGTTTTGTAGGAAATTTGTCGTTAGAAATACGACACAGACGGTCAGGTCGCTTTATCATGTAATCTATCCTATGTGCGTCTGGTAACCGTTTTGGATTAATGATTTATGGACTCTGGAATTAAACTGTGACAATTTACCATAGAACCGCCACTGTAGTTTGGGAATATAGAGAGAGCAGTGAAGTATGTGCTGTCAGAACCTTGACTACACACACACACACATACACACACACACACACACACTCACACACACACAAACACACACACACACACTCACTCACTCACTCACTCACTCACTCACTCACTCACTCACTCACTCACACTCAATGCTGCCAAGTCTAGGTACTTCATGCACTCTCCTGCTCTCCTTAACCCTCCAAGTCCGCGTTTTATCCTGTCATCCCTTCTACACTCCATGCTTCAGTCTCACCCCTAACATCAACTAGAATATACAGCACCACGATGAATGAGCTTTTAATAGAAAATCAATCGCTACATATTTGGGGGGGGGGGGGGTGGTGGTGTTGGTGGTTGGGATATTGTTCCATTCAGTAAATTCCTTGCATGTCTTTGTTTAACAAATGTGTTGAACTTCTTAGGGAAATTAACACTGTGACAGTTAACTTCTTCTGCAACTGTAGATTGCAAAATGTAGCTTTCAACATATTGCGGTGAGCTTAATTGTGTACTTAGCGGTGGGTCTTAATAGACAGTTCTGTGTGTTCGACCTCAAAATGGGTACAACATCATTGCGTTGCAGCATAAATTAGAAAGTGTAACATGATACTGGATTTTACCAGACAAACAGAAAAGTGACAGGTAGGTCTTGTCTGTGCAAAGTTTTAGGCCCTATGGACATTGATGTCTTCTTGAATGAGGCTTCTCGTAGTCTTATAGAAACTGACTGGCTTTTCCGAGTCATATATCAATGACACCTTCAGAGGAAAAGAGATGGAGGAAGCATATTTTTTCGAAAATTCAGTAAATTCGAACCAAATCACATGGCTTCCCGTCTGAGAATACTGCAATTTTCACAGCCCCAAATTTGTTTCGGATCATCAAATACTGTATTTGAACTCCATGAAATTTTATCGCTTTTTAACTGGAATGTTTATAAAGTTACAATAAATTTGTAAAATATTGTTATATTGAGTGTTACACATTTGTTTGTTCCCCTTATTACGATTTACGTCCAATGTTCCTTCGCATAATTACAGCCATTCATACCTCAGTCAACTGATATCCCTAATTTGATCTTTGGGGGTTTGTGGGGTAAAGTGGCCGGAACCTGCTCTTAACTACTCAAATCGATTTGGTGCGAAATTAAGAATTATTGGAATCACACATTACACCCCCTCCCCCCATTTGTCTTCCTGACATTTCAGAGGACGAATTTACATGTTTTACTTTCATCTGTCAAAATGAATGCTGGTTTTATAAGGTTCCTCTTAGTGGAAGTTTTCCGTGTTGTTGGCTTGTAAACGATTTCAAATAAATTGTGTTGTTTTTTTTACTTCAGGTGCCGGACTGCTGGCTATAAGTCAGTATTCGGAAGGTCCTGTGATCGGCCACCTCGACACAGGTTTTTCTTGGTTTCCCTGTGTCTATAAGCAAATGCTGAGATGGTTCCCAAGATTCCAAGTTGCCACTACATGCTTCTCATGTAGCCCTCCCGACTTAAATTCAGT
>Ga0123352_10007532_pt1 | contig 16813 bp, 6 predicted proteins | sample TergutLab28metaG_FD_89700 | JGI IMG/M metagenome (GOLD analysis project Ga0123352, IMG submission 89700) | Labiotermes labralis P1 segment gut microbial communities from Petit-Saut dam, French Guiana - Lab288 P1 | ecosystem: Host-associated > Arthropoda: Insects > Digestive system > Gut ... | reverse complement strand
TAACATAAATAAAATACATAACATAAATAAAATACATAACATAAATAAAATACATAACATAAATAAAATACATAACATAAATAAAATACATAACATAAATAAAATACATAACATAAATAAAATCTCTAAGAAATAAAATTTTTAAATACTTTATTAAAATAAATTTGTTTTAATCCTAAGATTTTCTCTGCTCTCTGCCAAATGTTGCAGCAGCCAACTGTACTTGGGTCAAGAATGGTTGTCATCAAACAATACACAACACCGTACTTGAGGAAACTTTCACGTCAAATTACAAACATGTCACCTATAAGTTTAAGTGATTCAATTTTAAATTTGCAGAAACGCAGAGAATTGAACCTAAAATTCATCTTACTGATACGCTTTAGAAACCTTTAATAATTCGTCATTTCGCATTTCCTCGCGATTTTTGTGGCGAAAGAAAAACATTTTGTAGGCAGTGAAAGAGAAAAAGAGTGTGAAGGACATTTATGTAAAATTTAGAGTTTTGTCTTGAAGTCCAATTCGTTGAAGAAGAAAACTCTGTGTTTTTTTTATGAATGCATAAAGCGTGTGACGGAAAACAATCTATTACTGTGACTCATTCTAAAGCAACCACAATTCCTTTGTGCGATCACGTCTTATAATTAGAATATTAAAAATTCCAGCTGTGAGTGAAAATGGTAACGGAGAAATATCAACTCATCATTAAATGTTATGTTAAAAAAATCCATCATTAAAGCGACGACAACTCCTAATGCCGAACAAATTAAGTGCAGCGCACTAACATTTCCTGAAGCAGCCTGACTGAACTCTTTAAATTATAACGCACTGTGTCCCAACCCTCAGTCGGCGGAGAATTAGTTCCTTTGTTGGCCTACATTCACCACGCGAGGCACACATAATTGGCATCATTACGAAAATCCCATACATTGTCCCCTAAAACGTTTAGACGCGTCGATGCAAAGTAAAAGGAAAAAGTTCGTGAAACTCTGTCTTTGTCTGCCCCAAGTTGTATATTGGACAGGCAGATGGTATATCCGTACAAGATACAAGAAACAATCACAACATGCGTACAAGTTCAATTTGGAAAAAATCAGCCTTAGTAAGTGATAATATTACGCCAGGAAATTACTGTTCAGCATATGGAGCGTGTGGTAAAAAAAGGTTACAAATATCGTGGAATCAATGGCAAAATGCCGAAGTGTAGATCCTGAAAAAATTCAAATTGTGCGTGTTATAATGTTGGCAGCTTATCTCAGTTCTATTAAGTTTTTTAAAATCCAGATCCAATGAAAGAGGTTAAAAAGCCGCCAATCGTTAACAACAGCTTATGCATCTACTGAATACAACCACTAAAACCTGTCCTACCTATTTCAACCATCAAATGTCCATCATCAGGAGAAAATTTGTTGACATACGTTATGTAATTACATCAGTTAAAATGTCTTTTAGCAATATAAAACACGTAAAACTAACAATTCTATACTTACGTGTATTATGCACTTGACGTTTAACCTAGGTAATTAATCAACACCTGATAACGAATATGTTCCTCTTGAAAATGAGCAACTGACGATTAAAATTCGACGCCGGTCAGTTATGTTTCCATTCCGCGCATGCCTATACGGGCTTTGTGTTGGGTGGTTTATTTACTTTAATTATTGTGTCAAATACACTTGGTACGATCGCTAATTGCTATAATCCAATCTGGTTTCAAACTGATAAACGCTGAACTTTTGTCGTTCAAGGTGCCATAAAAGATTCACAGCAAGTGCAGGATTGAAATGTAGTTTAGGTTACAAGAGATTTTAGAAGCCTTATTTCCCAGGCCGTTAATTTCTCTCAACAGCTTCAGAAAATTTATGTAACGAATTTTCTATAAAGTTGTTAGACACTGAATCAAAAGATTTACAGCACAATTGGGATTTGGCCAACGTTTACCTTTCCCACAAAAGAAGTTTATACAATTCCAGAAATTCCTCAACCTCAATGTTCTGCTAACTTATAGGCCTTAACCACAGTTCTACAAAGCTTTGGTGACTAATCAGCGCGTCTGTTTCCATTAGCGATTTAGCAGCAAACTTTATGGGGGTTCGAATGATCAGCGTGGAGAAAACCGACACAAGTGTCACAAAGGGTCGAACAAGTTTATAAGTGACTCTTTCTGTACTGTCTTTACATGACATTCATTCTGGTAACTGTGTTTTACACGTTATCATTTGCGGAGTTCAGAAATAATTTTAACTTGAACTAGATAGGCAGAATCCCCTATATAATAGTTAATTTGCTCTACATTTTTTTATAATTTGCACAAGAAAGGAAATACTAAGAAACGACACTTCCCTACTTCAGCATCGAATTTTTCCTAATTCCGTCAGTACGTCTATCTACCCACAGCAGTTAAGTGACAATGAAGGTAACATTGAGATATACAGCAAAGCGATTCTTTAACTTGGCTGAACAGCACCTTAACAAGATCTATAAAGAGTTCTTCATTGTATTTATGCAAATACATAAATATACAGATAACACAGTATAACCTGCTTATGGCAGAATTAAAAACAGAAGGAGCACTTTGTCTGTTTGTGTTAGATTTCCGTTTTCAAAAGTTGCACATGAATAATTTATCATACCCTCTTTATATTCTCCGAATCACAAGTAGATGTTCATTGTGAGAAATAGACATTGCACGTTACTAAGTATTAGACAATGGTTGTTTCGTTCGTTGCTATAGTTCTTCCTACTCTAATTTTCCTGTAACTTCTACTATTGTACGATACCCCCAAACACGCAACCTAATGTCGAGTACTACTCTTTTCCATTTTTAATAGAATGTCTCTTCTGGGGTATCAATCAGGAAGAATGTTAAAAGCAAATACACAAGGACAGACATCATAAGTAGATTTACTTACGACAAAGAAATTTCAAGAGATCAAAAGAGTTTTAATATGTGCATTATGGAGATATTCGTTCCTTGCTTACAGCTAGTTTTCAAACGCAATTCTATTAACTTAAATATTTAGCCTTCTTAAAATATATGTTAAGTCGCCCAAAATAGCTTTCAGGAATATCGTGGCTACGTGATCGTTCAATTTGTCTCACCATCGAGCTAAAACACGGGAGTCCCCACGTATCGTTTGCAGACTTTCTGTCTGGATAGTTATCAGGTGTTTGTTATGACGTAGAATCACCTGTGATGATACATTTGTCTACTTTAAGCTTAACTAAAGAAATATGTCATTTAGACCTTGAGACTGTGGTCCTTAGAGCCTTTGAATGGAAATATAGGTAAATGTTTGGTGGAGGAATGACAATAATAACGAAATCTACTATGTAGAAAAAACGCGTGTGGTAATAAATATTAAAGTGACACGACTGGAGGTCACATGGGCACAATGTGTGATTCAAGCACACCAATATTAATGGTAGTCGTACGTTAGAAAAGCCAAAAGACAAGTGGATAAAGGTGGCGACCCAAGATACCAGCAAAATGTTGTGGACGGCAAAGTGGAAAGGATTAACAATGGGCAAGAAAATCTTGCAAAGAAAATCTGAGGACTCTAAGCCTCGAAAGTGGGCTGTCATGCCGCAGCAGTAGTATTAGTAGTAGTGGTGGTGGTAGTAGTAGTAGTAGCAGCAGCAGCAATAGTAGTAGTAGCAGCAGCGGTAGTAGTACTAGCAGCAGCAGCAGCAGTAGTAGTAGTAGTAGTACTAGTAGGAGTAGTAGTAGTAGTAGTAGTGTAGTAGTATTGTAGTAGTAGTAGTAGTAGTAGTAGTGGTAGTAGTAGTAGTAGTAGTAGTAGTAGTAGTAGTAGTAGTAGTAGTAGTAGTAGTAGCAGTAGTAGTGGTGGTGGTGGTGTTTATCCTTGTCACTTAAGTCCCTGTACATTTGCACCATATCAAAAGCGCGTTCCCAGGATTGCAAGGGTGCTGAAGACTATGAAACATAATGCGCAGTTAGTGTGACAGGCCGGTAAGGGTTCAATTCCCTATGATACTACAATCAACGTCTTTCAAATATTTTAATGTTTCGCTGATTTTTATGTATATGAATCTGAAGATGATTTGGTACAAAAGGTACAAATATGCCCTTATAACTCCTTATGAATTACAGTACAGGAATGGATTGCAGTTTCACTTCATTGCAGGAACGACATAATCATTAACACTTCAAGTACGATGATTTCCATTTATTAAGGAAATGAGAAAACACACAGGAAAAGAAACGTATGACTTTTTTGGTGATCCAACAACCAACACTCAACTTCAACTATAAAAGTTCGTACAAAGAGAGAAATAAGCTACCAAGCCTTCACCTTACAGTTTAAATTATTCATGACAGAAGAGGCAAAGAAGGCACAAAAAGTAGACAGCACAGAGCTTTGTCGCTGACTTGTTACCTTCAGAATCTCTCCTTTCATGTGACCCAGAATTCCATTACCATGACTACCAGAGCCTCTAATATGACCGTCTACTAGCCGAATGAAAAAAGAAATTTAATATTTTCCGAGATTACGTAACAGAGTAACTGATAACACATCTTCAAGTAAACAAAGAAGCTAAAGAACAAGATCAATTATTGAGTCCGTATCGGCAGTGAACTGACTGCGGTAAGGTACTGTAACCTTTAAAGTGAGTACACCAGAAAGGCGTGTGTGGGAATGGAGGTAGGGCGCCACTTATTCTAAACCTCGACACAAAATTTACATGACTGGTCACTCTCAGACCTGGTCTAAATTATTCTCGGCGAAAGAGCAGGTCTTGATGCTTTAGATAAGAGAAGAATCTTACGCTTCTGTCGAGAATCGAAGCACAATCCTCGGTAGTAACCCCCTCCACCACCACTACCGTAGCCTATTCCTTATCCCGACTATGTTATTCCGACGCTAGGCTAACTGTGGGCATGAAATCATTGGCTATGTAAATTAGTTCTTTAATGATGACGGTTTATAAACAAAGGATGATTATGAATGATGGTTACCTGCTCGTAGAAATTTGGAGATAGTCTGTTATAGAGCGTATCAAATTGCTTTGGCTACATTTCTCTTCAAAGCCTACGAAAAGTGAAAATTACTCGCAAGAAAACTGGTATGCCAACAGGGATTCGAAATGACTGCATCCCAAAAATAACTACTATCAACCTGCTCGGTTCAACTGATGCAAGTTTCTGACGTGGCTTTCTAATGCAAACTATTTCAAGCTCACGAAAATCCTGGCTACTGTGCACGTATTCATTCTTTATTAACTTGTGCGATTCTGGCACCAGCGACAAGGGTAAACGGCAAAGTGAGCAACCGTGTAGTATCTCCGTCGTGCGCATGTCGATACAAAGTGCCTAAATTCGTGGTTTACGATCTTCAACGACATGAAATATGACTTTTTGAAAATCAATGTCATAAATTTGTTCAATTCCAATTTGTAATATTCCTATTGTTTTTAGAATTCCAATTTGCAGAATTTAACAAGAAAAGCAAAGCTCGTAGAAAGGAATAATGAGGCGCGTTCGCATAACAACTTTTGTCGTGTAAAAGCGATAAGTATTAGGCTAAATACTCCGGTTATTCCAAGTGTGTGTCTATAGACTTAGTCACTAAGTACGCAAACAGCGTGAGCTTATTGTGCTGCCATTTGTGGCCTGTCTGGCTCTACCATATTTTCCAACATTATCTCATAAACAGCAGAGTTTTCGGAAAAAAATATTAAACAAAACACGTGCTTGATTGCCTATACAGTGTGTATGTCAAAAACATTTCTCATTCTACGAAGAAATCAATCAGACAGTACCATAAAAGTACGAAAGTCTTAATATAAGTTGCTCGTTATTTTTTCAGAGTTTAATGAAACCTGAACTTTCTCGACAGATTTTTGATAATGTTCAAATATTTTTAAATAAAGTGAAATGCCAACTTGATGCAACTAGATAATTTTATTGATGTATTCTTAGCTCGACATGTTTCGGGTACATACGCCCATCATCAGGAGCATTAGATGTTCAGTTGCAGCATATGGTTTTCTGCACCGAGTTTTTGGATAGGTGGTGGTCTTGAGAGTCGCTGTGTAGGTCGTGTGTACGGTGCGGATGGTGCCGTGCGGCATCTAATGCTCCTGATGATGGGCGTATGTAACCGAAACATGTCGAGCTAAGAATACATCAATAAAATTATCTAGTTTCATCAAGATGGCATTTCACTTTATTTCATGAGGAAGATGTACAGTCAAACAACCCTCAAGTCTTCAAATATTTTTTTTATTGGAGACGAGATGTTCCATCCGGACAGACAGACAGACAGACACGCATAACAGACAGACGGGTATGAGGAAAACTAATAATCGGTTTACGAAATTTTGCGAACGCTTCTAAAAAGAGTCGGATGTACGTTTTAGATCGTTAGTTTGATCCACATATCCGGGCAGTGGAAGAAAAAAATTTCTTTCTTATACTCTCAGTGTATAGGGCGCTTAATACTATATTTTGGAAAAAAATTTCTGAGCAATCTTAAAAGTCATTATCATGTAACATTTTCCCATCTTTTTTAGCTTCTGTTAAAAATCTATAAAGTTTGCGTTTGTACCTGGCTGTAATGGTTCCCCTTCTAACACGTTAACAGAGAGGAGCAAAATTATAGCCCTATCTAGGTCCCTCATTGCCTTTAAAGCGACCTGCCTGTGACGTACGTTCACTGCAGCTGACGTTGGTTGCTGCCTGCTGTCAGGTGTTCTGCACAATGAATTATCCGGCCGCCACAAGGAACCGCACATTACAACACTTTTCACATCCAAAACAAATTAATTCCTGATTCACCAAATACGCACATTTTGTATACCAAAAACTGCACAGTAATTAGGTGTAATGATATACAACATATACGCCAACCTCCTGAATGTTGCGGCTTTCTTCGAAAATCTGCACTGAGATTTTCGGCAAAGAAAGATACTAAATAAAATATCATTCATTCAAAACACAACAATATACTCAGTAATGTAAAGCTGCTATATGTTTCGGTTACAAGTAACCATCATAAGGCAGACATTTCAGTACATGGGAATGATAGGTTCAGTGCCATACTGGGACTGAACTTGTCGTGCCCATGTACTGAAATGTCTGCCTAATTATGTTTACTTGTAACCGAAACATGTAGCAGCTTTACATTATTGAATATATTGTTGTGTTTTGAATGAACGATATTTTAGTCAATACTACAACACAACGGGTTGGCTCCTATTAAAAAAAGAAAGATACGTTAGTGGTTGTTTATATTATATATGAGCAATGTAATAACAAAATGAAAATACAGGATATTAAAATGGTTAGAAAATTTTAAAATTGTAGTACAGAACGTACTCGTAATACTTATTGCTAGAATTACTGTGGATAAAAGACATTCCGTGCATGCAATATGCGTTCGTTCAAAGTGGTACACACAACCACAGATGACACAGGGACATATCCTTGAAAAAGAAGATGAATTGCTGCAATAGATATTTCTTTTGCAATTTAAATAATAATTATTACTACATCAAATCTGTAATACATATTTCATATTTTAAACTATTTTAATATTGTTTAATTAACTGTATTATTTGTTGAGTTTCTCTTTGAAGATGGTCGAAAAAGACCGAAGAATGTAGGAGGTTTAAACATATTTGTATATAATTTCGTGTAATTCTAGTGCAGTTGTGGGTGTGCATGTGGTGTCTCATCGTCATGCACGGAATATGGGTAATTTTTATTTCCGATTGTTCTTCCTTCTGGGATGTTGTACCTTTTCGACTCACGAAAAGAACATACAATAACGTATTTGACTGCTTAACCCTGAAGCTACAAGCATTAGAATCCATAAAAACATCTATTAAAATTCAATACTGTACTCAGAGTCACACCTCAGACAACCAGAAAATTCTTCAGCACCGCTATGAGAAATCCAGTCCTCTAAAATCAATTGATATCTACATTGTATTGCTTAGACTAGTAGTATTTACTACAAAATAAACCTGTCTATCTTTTTCAATTCTATTTGGAAATTTCCCCATAATTTTACAGTGGACGGAATCTTGTAACAGTGGAGCACCGACTCCCACACCCTGTCTACATATCCCAAAATCCTGGCAGCTAGAAAGATCAAGGATTGTACAGAGAATTTCCGCTGTCCCACAGAGGTTACACTGGATAACAGGAGTCGGCAATTCACAGTCGAGGAGTTCTTGGAAAAAGATAAAAACGGAACGCAAACCCTCGCAATTCAAAGCATCGGAAAGTAATAGAACAAGACCTACAAAGAATAAAGGCAAGTCAGCAACGTATTTAGAACACTAGTAAAGAGACTTCCCTGGCCAACAAATTCCCCGCCACGCATGAAACCCGAAACTTCACAAAAACCGGACACCGGTTTATATTTTGGACCAGCTGCATCCAATCTACACTGTCATACTCCAGGCGTACTATCTATTATGTCCGGCATCACAATTTATTAAGTAGCATGTAGTATAGCCTACTCTAGGTCGTGATACAACCTGATGATGGCCCAGGAATAGGGCCGAAACATGTTGTTGTAATACCTACAATAATTAACCAATAAAATAGTTGTGTTTGACGATAAGTGCCACGCACATATATTGCCATACTAATTATTAAGAGTAATGCGGATGTGAGTGCAAAGTAATCATAATTTTGTGTTTCTTGACCGTGCATCTCTATACATCCGTGTAATGAACACCAATTTGATGCACTATTTATCCTCATTTTATTTCGTCAATCAACATCTACATGTTTCGGGTGTATTTGTAGCCCATCATCAGAAGGTATACTGTATATATGTGCCTCACCAGGCTTAAGTACAAATCAGTGTGTGATGAGAATGTCGGCCTACACAATTCTTACGTCATATTATTCAATTTATACACCAACTAATACACTTATATAAAATTTACACATTAAAACACCAAAACTGCTCCGACATGTTTCGGTCCCAAGACCATTATCAGGGATGGTGTTTTGTCAGCATGCTGCCACAACACCCTATTAATACAACGAAGTTAATCAGTGACTATTTTTTATGTGACTTAGGAAGGAAAATATAGCTCCCTGATGATGGTCTTGGGACCGAAACATGTCGGAACGGTCTTAGTGTTTTAATGTGTAAATTTTATATAAGTGCATTAGTTGGTGTATTAATTGAGTAACTGGACAACATGCACGGTGTAACAATGAAAATACTTACGTCGTATATTTATCGGCATGGTGAATACTTAGCCATATATGAAATGTGATACATAAGGAAAGCCACACTTTCACCTGTTTATCAATAATGCCAGTATATACTGAACTCTTAGGTTTTATTCTTTCGTTAACTCATGTACTCATTGGTATGCCCTCTTCAACGATGTGTTTTGATTCTTCCCTCAGGTTTTATCTGAATAAGAAAGAAATAGTAAAACAAAACAAAACCATTAAGGCAGACGAAAAGAAAACAAAATAAAGTTTTGTGTATGCAAGGCGAAGGAGAAGTATGGTGCTATATGGAGGTGCGTGAAGAGCTTCACGCACTGACCGCTTTGACCCGTAGAAGAATCCCGCGTTACACATTGGATAGGAAGTTAGGTGGACCCCAAGACAGGTCTGGTGTCATCAGCCTTACAGCCCCTAGCCTAATCACTCTATCGATTAAAACATCCTAACTGCCTAATGTAACAATCAACATGCTGGTGTAACAATGAGAATAAAGCAAATTAATCTGCATCCTATAGTCTTGTTAGCTTTGGAACAATTCATTTGAATCGCAAATAAATTATCACTGATTCAAGAAGTTTTTAATTTTTTTATATACGTATTCTTTATCAGAGATGGAGCAACCTTTCCATTCTTAATAAACGCGCGAGCGCGCACACACACACACGTAAACATGACAAGTGAAGTTTACAGAACAACACAAAAAACTGTTCTGTAGATTGCATATTGCTAATTTAGGGCATTAACAGTATGATATTGAACTGGATTACTCCTTTATTAAATATTATTCTGAAATTCATGTTGTAATATGAAGTAATTTTCCTAGCTAAGTATGATATCACATACAGTTTGCTCCAAGCATGTTCAAACAAATAGTTTGTCACTATTTCTTTACTGTCGTTGCAACATTGCAAATGCGTTGACTGTATTGATTTACATAAGGGAAAGGACTGTACTTGCTTTTGTACCTAGAGCACAAGAAAATTGGGGGTTGGCGTTTTGACACCCAGTCGAAGTAATTATGTTAGGGTCTTTTCACACTGCCCTCTACGGATTTGCAAACATAAGGGCACCCAACAAGGATTAATTACCCTTTGGTCGTAAACTGCGCCTTTTGAAAATGTTTACTTTTGTAAATCAAACATTTCTTGGTCATAACGAGCCAAAGGTCTAAACTGCGAAGAGGAAAAGAGGATGGAAGTGGAAGAACACCAAATATTGTGCACGGAGAAACACTTGAGACTGAAATATGAGAGGTTTCGAAGTATAGGCCGAAGTAAGTTCAAAGTATTTAAGATCACATAAATCTTGGTATTTTTATGTATATCACCTTATGGATTCTCTAGTAATATGCAAATCAAACTTAGAAAATCACTTTCAATACGTTGCGTTAGTTTGGTCATTTAAATGTCGTAGGACGGCTAATAGCAGAGAAGAAAAATATTTACTCTTCTAACCTGGGCACAGAGGCAGATTATTTCTGTGACATATCAGTATCCTTCTACCGGACTTCAGAGCATCACATCCCAGATAACACAAATGTTCACGGTCACCGAACACATAACCTCAAATCCCAGCTACGAAGAGTGGACGTCTGTGGCAGCAGCACTGAGCAGCAATAAGTCAGAAACATCCCTTCGCTGGAAGCAGCCCATTCTGTTCCCTCGCTCAGAATACTAATCCCAGAGGATGGACTCATCTGTACTCAATCCCCTGTCTCTAATGTGATAATTCCACTGGCTGACGAACCTTGAGTCTGCTACCCGTCCTTTATGGACTGCAAGCCCAAACCAAACCGTCAGTTTGACTTGACACTGGGATATGTTCACTGAACGCTGACGTTTCTTATCGATAAAGATACAGAAAAAAAGTATATTCGATATTGTAAGGGAATGGAATTACGAGCAGTATCTTTAGTGCGAGTTCATTTTGCGTAAATGCTGAGACTTACTGTCACATGGGAGACTAAGAGGAGTAAATAAATCTCTGGCTTTATGTCGAACGGGCGAATAACTGTGGCGGCAAATATAGGCAGTAACTTCAAAAGCTACCGGGAGTTCGCTGGTATAATTTACAGGAACTGTTACTGTGAATAAAGAAACGTAAATTGATATCCTGAGACATCGCCAAAGAATGCGTTGCGTGACAGAAGACACAGGTGTTTCATTTCAGCGCCACGCCAGTTGCTAGAAGATTATGTCGTAATTAATTCAACTGCCTTAGGCAGATGAATTAAATATGAGCATGGAACACTGGGGGTTATGTTACGGAGAGGGGAAACCCGAATGTCACTCTATCCCGAAGAAATCACACGTGGACTGGCCCGGGACTGAAAACGAGACTTCGTGGCGTAAAGCCGGCTACTTTCCGCAAGAGCTATGAGAATTAACGCACTAAATATGATCCTTCCGAACTGGTATCAACTTTACATTCATGATCATTTTCGAATTTAAATCGACATATTAAATCCTACGCAGCTAAAATAACATCACAAAACCTTCGACTAACAGTTCACCTTTGAGAAGTCAAATTCTGATTCCGTTGATTTGCGGCTAGTGCTTACGGTAGGAATATCTGCGGTTAGGGGGTTGGAGGCGGATGAGTGAGTTTCATCCTCTCTTTGGAGACTCATCGAAAGGTGGAATACAGAAGCAGTAAGAAAACACTGACAGCAGCCTTCTCTCAGCAGAAGAAGCACTAATTCTTTGCACTCAATGACCAATCTCTTAGCCGTCGTATCGATTTCATCCAGTTTTCCTACAGACTCCAGTGTTTTCATTAGGTACTCCTACACTAAATAAGTTTTGGATTCCATAAGAAACTCGTCAAATCAAATATCCCCAATGAACTGTTTCACAAATTTTTCTCAGTATTTAACCAAATTAATGCACAAAATTTGTTTCACAATAAGTTTTATTTTATGCCTCTACATGTTTCGAGCACATGTGCTCATCATCAGGAGGTCAAAAGTGCACGAGACGGCCACCTATAGGTGTGATGATACCAGAGGCTGTGTAATGCAATTTTCACCACCTGATGATGAGCACATGCGCTCGAAACATGTAGAAGCATGAAATAAAACTTATTGTGAAACAAATTTTGTACATCAAGTTGGTAAAATACCGAGATAAATATACTGAGATGCACGGTCAACAAAACGTCAAAATTTGTTTCACAAACTTGCTGATTGTGAAACTCCACATTTTTATTATCAATTATGTTTTAGGAATAATATATGATCGTGTCATAAATACAAACGTTCTGTCAGTTAAGAAGCTTTAAGTATGCCACATTTACAATGCCGCTTGCCACATTCCTTCGCTCACGCGCATAGGTGTGTGTTTTTTGTGTGTTCCTGTGTTCAGTACTTAGACGTAACTCACTGCCATTCACTGTCAACCTATTTATCAGAAAAAAGTATCGGTAATAAGTTTATTTCTTATTTTCGGGTTTTCACTTATTTTAAACGAGTCATAAATAAGGTTGTTAATTCTGCTATAAGATTGGGACTTTCTTCATCGAACGTTTCGTAGCGTGCTGTGAACAAGCCCGCTGATTTGTATTGTTTTATTCCTAAGGCGTGGATTGCACAGGCTTACACGGTACTCGCCAGTGATTTCACAAACAGTTCTTAAACTTGTCTTGTCTAATTACAAAATCGAGTAAAATCGCTGGCTACTAAATCCGATCAAGTAAAGTTAAATCGGTTCAACTTTTGCTCCTACAATTTGGGTAATTCATTATCCCGCTTGTAAACTCACTCAGCGTAAATGACACGGCCAGTAACTAGCATGTAATACAACACTAAGATTCTTCCGAAGGCTGAAACAGAGAACTTAAGTGCTAGTAGCTGACAATAAAGCCTTGTGTCATTCCAACGTGTAATAGGCGGGGCTAGTTTACTCGATGCTAGTTCAGTAACTGGAGACTGAACTCGCTGGCGAGTAGCGTCCAAAGGAGCCCTGCATAATCCCGGCCTAACTAACACACTGGGTCACTTTTATGACCTGGCACAAAGGTCCATATCTAGTTCCTGTGCGCATACACCACCTGCTTTGTGGATGATGTTTCAAGTATAAAATTATTATTATTATTATTATTTTTATTTTTATTGCTGTTTTAACTTTAATGGAACAGCCGACAACGCAGTTCCACGTCCTTTTACAGCATTCTCTTTATTTCTACTGACGGGTTTACTGTTTTCCTAGCTTTAATGGAAGTGCCGTTTAAGTCGCCATAACTCACTCTTGTAGAAATTTTTATGTTAACAATCAGCTATGAAGAGGGTGTTCCTTGGTCTTTGAATAAGCGAAAGGGAGCACGCGTTAATTACAGCTCTACCTAATTCAATTCTCGTTAACTGAGTGGCTGGCTAAAGAACAAGAATGTGTTAGTACAAAATATTGCATTTTGTTACAAATAAGAAAAAAGTAACTTTCTTTCATTCAGGAAATCCTTAAAAGAAAGGGGCATTTTGAAGAAAAGTCACCATTAGTGAATCTCCGTCATACGCACTGGAAAACTTTACAGTTCTGGTACTTAGTTTCTTTGATGACTCCAGCAGGAGCAATAAAATTCAGTCCTTTGTTACAAGAATGTCTAGAAAAAGAAGATTTAAGTCTAGCTGCACGAGATACGTATTTGCAATCGCTTTCACCACCCTCTTAACAGATAATTCTTATACAAAACAACGCTGGCTCCCTGTATACATAGCAGGGTTCACTGTTGCTAATACACGAAGTTTGAAAATGTGACACACAAGAAGAATCGATTATTTATAAAGAATGAACCAGATGCGACAATAAAGAACAACGGACTTCAGAAGCAAAACAACGAAATACTCTTGAAAAGGAAGAGTGCTTCATAAAGAAACAACGAATGTTACAGTTAAGTAAAAGAAAGATAAAAGTAAAAACTTGTGCAGTAAGTAGCAAAAATAATTACGGAAATGGAGGTCCTCCTTGGATTTCAAAATGAAATGAATTAATCAAGTTGAGGGGACGTGAGCCGCACACGTTTACTCAATTCGCATTTGCTTTATAATTTCTTTATCCTGTAAAATGTCTGGTAAGAAATCTTATTAACGATGTAAATAATTCAGAACCAATAGCCCTAAGAGCAACAAATTCTCGGGTAACACTGAAGTACAAATTTAAACTATTTCTTTTGCCCCTGGATGAAAGTTAGTGAATTTTTATAATTTGGTCACACTGAATCCAAAGGTGAAAATGAAAATACGCTATCATCTAAAGTTTTTCTGGAACTTCAGTCCTTATTTTCTGGCATTTTCAACAATTTTGACTATATTTTACTGGAATCTACAGTTGTGTGACTGTCCGATGGTTTAAAATCACTTTTTCATATTGAAATTAACATAAGGAATTCAAAAATAGCGGTAAGACTGACGTATAAAAATAACTTCTTGCAACTACACAACAAACATACGAAAACAAATATTTCATTACAGTCGCGTATAAAATTTCTTTCCGCAGTGCATTCGTCTGTAACTGGCAACAGACAGCCCTTCAGTAAGTTTCCAGCAATAGTCAGCTAATAGTTTCTGTGATGACTTTCCTGCATATATATTCTCCATGGTGGAAAACCCCCCCGGTGGAATCCTTCCCCATATTCGTCGCTCACTCTGCCCAGTTTCGGAGGGAAGCAGTCTAAGTGGGAATGTAAAAAAATGAATCTTCAGTGACATATTGCTCCCCGTACAGTCTGGTGTGCGTTTAACAAGTCCTAAACAAGTTCCTTGTAGTTTTCGGCTACTATGCGTCCAAGAAAACTTAGACAAACCACTTTGAACTTTAGCCATGCAGATTTCTCTGTTTCCGTCAACAGGTTTTCGGATGGATCATCTTTAATAATTTCATGGTTTTGCGGTCCACTAAGGATGGCTTCTTTTAATTTAGTATCACTTAGTTTCAGAAGTGTTTCTGTCAAATGCTCAAATCCCTTAGCATGTTTGTTCATAGCTTTAACAGAGTTTTTCACGAATCTCGACTTAATGTGCAGTGGCGGTAACAAAATCTTATCTTTATGTAATGGCGTTCAATTTCTGACAAACTTCCCCTGGAACTGAGATTTCCCGCAAGGGCCAATCCTTAATTCTGTAATGTTTCTCATTTGCTCGGGTATCCCATTCACCAAGAAATAGCAAAACTTTATGTAGCCATACTGCATTCCTCGAAGCAACCCCATGAATTTAAGACCAGCATATATTTTCCATTCATATTTTGCGTAACTTTCAAGAGCAAGTCCATATTCTCGTAGGTTTCCTTCATGTGACCACAGAGTGGGAAATCAGTATTGACGATTGAATATTCCCGCTATGTAGCGGCACGCCATTTGAAATGAATTTAGACAAATCTAAAAACCTCTCCGTTCTTCAGAGCGGCGTGTATATCCAAGTCTTGCAGAAGTCCTTATATATGATTGCAATAGACTAATTCGCCGTTCTTAGAAACAAATTATGACAATGATTGCTGACTTTCCTGTATGACACTTTAACACCTTGCTCTAACAAATTCCATTCCTGCAGACAAGAAGCCAGCAGTTCCGCCTGAATTTTCTTAAGAATAAGGTCTCTCACCACATCATTAATTTCAGACTACAAAATAAGATAAAGTAAAATTAATTCTGGAAAATCAGGATCCACATTGGAACATGAAGGTCTAGGTTCGTTCCTTGGAGAGGTGCAGGTCGGTTCTTCTTCATGCAGGGTCCATTGTTGAGGTGACTGACGAACTGGTAAAGAATCGTCAACTTAACAGGTTTTAGGGCTGAAGGAATATTGGGATAAAGTATAGTATGTTCAGTAAAATATGCTATTTTCTCCTCCCTAAAACCCTGAAAGTGTCATAACACAGAGGGATGAATAAGCTTTTTGTTTCGTGCTGTCTGCTTGGACGCGCCTAAAAACCAGCTGACCACAAGCGATTTCTAGTCTAATTGTGCCTGTTCCTTGGAAAATTTAGGTGATATCGCAAAACGGACTTCAGATCTACAATCAGCGCATAATAATACATTAAAATCACGTAATATTACTTCGGGGCAAATTTCGTTGCTCAGCCGTGTAATTCCTTCATTTCTGTAAAACGTTACAGACAGTACATCTTGAAACATTAGGCAACTTTACATGTTTGGAAACAGAAGCCACAAAGTACGTAATTTGTTAAATGCCTAAAAGACTTCTAGAATTCGTGAAGGTTTCGTATAGCGTGTTTCAAATATTTCCTCGACAGAGCGATGGGGATACAGCAAGCCATCAACAACAAGCTCCTCCAAACATTCCAGTCAAATATGCTCAGAATGATCAGCAGTGCCCTCCGGTACGTCCCCAACCAAACCTTGCACAGTGACTTCGAAATTCCGTACGTTACGTAAGTGGATAGAATCAACGCCAACAAATACAAAAACCGCAGCACTGAGCACAACAATCAACTGATCAGAGCTCTCTCCAACCCCTCAGTCGACAGACGACTCAAACGATTATGGCCGGAAGACTTAGCTCAATAACACAACTCCAGTGAACCACCGATGGATGGTGCCTGCCTCACGACCTTTTCTTACCTCAACCTTACT
>Ga0123352_10007529_pt1 | contig 16813 bp, 6 predicted proteins | sample TergutLab28metaG_FD_89700 | JGI IMG/M metagenome (GOLD analysis project Ga0123352, IMG submission 89700) | Labiotermes labralis P1 segment gut microbial communities from Petit-Saut dam, French Guiana - Lab288 P1 | ecosystem: Host-associated > Arthropoda: Insects > Digestive system > Gut ... | reverse complement strand
GGCGCTCTGCACGCAAACACCACGCAAACAACGGCCACCACTTGCAAGATATTCTTTTTAAGACTATGTGATTTAAAACTTCCCATGTTGTAGTTTCAGAATCCAAAAGTAAAATGTTTGTATCTCGAATAGGTTTTTGTTATTCACTTTAAAAGTTAGGGGGGGGGGTTATTTTGCCCCATCCTGTATTTACACTAAACTTCTTATGTTCTTACAATAATTTTAGAACGAATGTAATTTTCGTTGTAACCTGTCGGAAGTAATAACTGTTTTACATAAAACTTCATGTAATGTCGCCAAATTGCTAAAAACGAATATCATATTTCGAAAAAAGGGTAAGGTGCATTAATTTCAATATAAATGTCGTCGAGATAAAGGCCTAAACGTTTTATTGGAAATAATTTAAAATGAAGCATATTTAACGAAATACAGTAAAATCCGCGTGTACTTGAGTGTTCGGTTGTCAAAAAACCTTGCGCACATTAAAATCGTGCAAATGGAGCAAAGTCGCAAGATATTATGTGTTAGGCTGGGTTAGGTTAGGTTCCGTAATCGCATGCAATGATATTTACGGAGGTTTTTGTACACTAATGTGAAATAAACGTTGTAATGTTATACGGATCAAAAAATGGCTAAAACAATATTTTAAAACGCCTGAGATTATTTTGTTCAAATATACATATATTACTTACACACAATTAGAATGCCACGGAATAATCATAGAGACTTCATGAGTCAGATTCGATACCACCATCCATCGGAGAGGGGCGTGCTTTGCCTGAAGAAACAGGTCGATCCAGTGGCTCATCCGCTAAAGTGGATGGCTTTCGCGAAGGCCGTGGAACACTGCGGAACTGACTGCAGAACTCAACAAGCTTCGGCTCTCGAGCCTGTTTCCTCTTCTCGGCCAACACTGTTGTATGGTGCCACTGCAGTATAGATGTCTCTCTCGGTAGAGACCTACGTTCGTAGTTGGAGTCAAAGTTCTGCAGAAATTCTATGCTATTTTAAATTTCAGTGTCTTCTGAAGGTTAAGAATTGTCAACAGGTCCACCACCAGGGCTGACTTGTCTATTATATGCTTCTCGGACAGGTTATATACAGTCTCCTACGGCACCAGGTTTTCTGCAGTAAGCTCATCTTCTTTGGAGAACATTAAACCCATAACATCATCTGTAGCCGATCCCGGCAGCCGCCCGCGTTATGGCGTGGGTCTGCGGCTGCTCCCTTGCTGGGATTGCGCGTTCGAATCCCACCGGAGGCTTGGATGTCTTGAGTGTTTTGTGTTGTGAGGTAGAAGTCTCTACGACGGGCCGATCACTCGTCCGGAGGAGTCTAAAGAGTGTACATGTGTAATTGAATGTGATCAAATGCGACAATAAACTTGTGCGTCTACCATGATTAGGTACAAAGAGGTAAGAAGGGAAAATGAAGAATATCGTCGGACTGGATGTCCTTGAAGCCCTTGCCAACAGACCCTCTCCAAAGTGTCACCATTTCAGTTATGTTGCATACAAAATAACGTTTTCCAGTAGTCGTTGTGTGTGATAAAATTTTCGATTGACACGGTTGATGGAAAATATGTAAGATTTATTTGACAGGAAAGATGTTTCCTCTGTGCGACAGATATATGTAAAAAAAAACCAGCAGTTTTATTTCTGTTAGGTTTTGCTGTTTCAAAATTCCTGTAATTAATCTAAATATTTAAACGAAAGTTAAATATTTACTCTTTGCCTACAAACAAGTGGTTAGTGTGTACTTCACTACTTTACTACGTCACTAATTGGTATTAAATTATGCGATTCCCTGTTGTGTATCTTCCTTTTATAAATGAAATATATATTTTTACAGTGGGATAACTTTACGTAGAATTCCGGAACCTAAAATAAACGTTAAAAAATACAGGTGTGTGTGCGTGTGTATGTGAAGTCCGTAGTTCATATCGCAACATTTGTTGCATATTAAAACGTATCCAAAAATTATTGACGTAACTCACGCAGGACAAAATAGATACACAGGACTTAAAATAATTATTTAATCATGTCGTTCTTAAGCCGTGCCCTGTCAACAATTAGCAGAGCTAGACAAGGTACAAATAAACAAATTTGGTCGTCTATTTGTAATGCCTCGCGGGAGACAAACCATCAAATATTACTCATTAACTTCATTCAAAATTACGCATGTCAATATAACGCAATTACGCTGCTCAACATGTAATGAAATATATTCTCTTTTTGTACTGTGACGAATAACGCTTTATAATAAAGAAACTGTATGGTGCTAATTTTATTTTATTTTCAATGTCGTGTCGATATTTTACAAAATTCTGGTTCCGTGATGTACGTAAAACACAACTCAAAACCGAGTGCGCGCGTTGTCGAATATATGAAAGTTGTGTGAGAAATTCTTAGGTTATGTAACTTCTCATTAAACTGGAAGTCGAGCGTAAAAGTTAAATAGGAAAAGATTTATCAGTAGGCATTATTTTCTATTTCAGCTTACAGTTTCATCATTAAATTTGGAAAATGAAGAAATTTATGAGAAATCTCACTGTGATAAGCGAAGCAATTGGCCAACATTTAAGACACTTTGTACGCTCGTGTAGTTATATAGATTTTTCTCATAAACCTGCTGGATATTTAAGCTGAAACAAGACAGGCGATGTATGTATAAGGTAACACTGAAGCATGTTCGCGAAATCATTGTTGCTGTGGAAAAGCAATAAGTTTTACATATTCTAAGTGTTCGTCTGTAGCCTGTGTTATTCGGCATTTAAAGCGCATGCGCTGTGCTATTTATAAGCTACGGCTTGTGTGGCTCTTACCATATTTTCCCACGTTATCTCATAAACGATTCGATTTTCGGGGAAAAATGACCATGAACTGTCTATTTCCTGCAACATTTTTCAAAAAAAAATTTTTTATACCGTAAAGAATTTAACAATTACCACAAATGTACATGGATAGTTACGAAAAATACCAGATTTTAATGAAACTTGAATTTTCTCGACAGATTTTCGAAGAATCCACAATTGTCAGATTTCATGATATGCGTTCTCTGGTAGCCGAGTCGTTCCATACGGACCGACGGACATGACGAAGCCGATAACAATTTTTCGCCATTCTTCGAACGCGTCTAAAGACGCAGGAATAACATTTCCTTGACAGAAACCTACATCGAGCCTAGATATTTCGAAAAACTACGGCACTGATGCGTGTAACGTGGACTTTGTGAAGGATTGGTTTAGAGCTTAATAACCTTGCCAATAATTCCAACGGACTGACGTACATTCAGTATGTTCAATTCGAAATAATATCCAATGTACGTTAAAAGAGCCCATCCCAGTGACCAAGCGATCTAAGGCGTAGGTTTGCGACATCTCGCCTGCTGAGATTGTGGGTTCGAATATTGCCTGGGGCATGGATGTCTGTCTCTTGTGAATATTGTGTGTCAGGTAGAAGTCTCTGCGACCAGCCGATCTCTCTTTCAGTTGAGTCCTACCGACTGTGATGCGTCATTGTGTGTGATCTAGAAATCTCAAGAATGAGGAGGCCATAGCTCGCTTGTTAAAAGAAAAGATCATTTTAAAGTGACGCACTACAATCAAAACACAACACAACGATATCATAAATAATATGACATACCTAAAATATGTATTATCAAGATTATACAGCAACCAAATAAGCGATTATTTTTCTGTGATTGGAGGCCTCTATGTTAGCATCACAAACAAAACTAAGTGACCTGTTGCCCACATATATTAGTTTACGTCCGAGGAGCTCATAATTTTTGCAGAAAGACAAAGTGGATGCTTACATTACGGGTCTTCTATTTTACATTTCACGCTTGGAATCCATTTAGTTTGTCTAATTTTTGTCTCAAGTTCTTAAACAACAACAACAACAATTTCATAGCAAAAAATGAAACCTTGATTATTGTCCTCCGCTGAAAGCCCCATTTAACTGGGCAGGAAACTGGAATATAATGTAGCGAATATTATAAATAATATATTTTATATTATGAAACAGACGTAAACAGATCTCTTAAGACGTAAGGTTTATGTTATTTAGAGTAGCAAACTACGCGGCGTCACATCCCATTAACCCAGCTTCATAGGCACTCTCATAAAGATCTCTAACTTCAAACTTTGAAGTACAAATGCTTTTGCTTAATGCTGTTCTAATGAACAAATATATACTTACGGTCTACATGCCGCATTTTGATTGATCCATGCCTTTTTCACGAGACTAGCACATCTAATAATTGGTTAAGTGGGAAACATTTCGCACTGTTTGCATTTAAGTTAGGTAAAAAAAAACAATGTGGATGATTTTTAACTCAGGGCACAAACCTCAAACATTTTTGTGGCATTCCCATTCTCCGCCAGTACCTACGTGACTCCCCGGAACAAGCAGTGAAATTCTCTTAAAGCACCCAGAAGTGAATCCAAAAAAGCCGTGACTGTGCGACTGATGTATAATTAATAGAAACAGACCTTATCTATTATACAGCACTTGCGTTGCTGCAGAAGGTCCACCGTCTAAGAAGCCATCGAGGATACTCGTAAACGGCACTTAACTTCAGCAACCCTTCCAACAGATAAAGAAGAACTGTAGTATAAACAGCCAACTAGATGCAACAATAATAATTTTATTAATAATTTCAAACAACTTAACATGTATCGGGCGATAATTTCACCTATCCTCAGGAGCACTAGTCTGTGTTTACAGCTTGTGGTATAAAGCACCGACGATGCTTTATACCACAAGCAGTAAACACAGACTAGTACTCCTAAGGATGGGCTAAATTATCGCCCGAAACATTTTGAGTTGATTGAAATTATTTATAAAATTATTATTGCTGTATCTAGTTGGCTGTTTATACTATTGCATCAGTGAGGAACGGTCACATAAACATCAAAAAAGGAGAAGTGCGGAGGCCGGAATATATCAGACAGTAAAATGATGAGGCTCGAGCTGGACATGTGTGGAATAGCGGTTCGTGTGGAATAGTGGTTCGTTTCACGGTAAAAGCGAAGTATTTGTTGTCTCTTCTCCCAAACGACAAAAGACCAAGTCTGGGTTCCACACGCTGTCTATCCGGCGTATACGAGAGCTTTTATTCTGGAGTATATCAGGTGGGTCGTCAAGCTGACCACGCACTTTGTTTCCAGCGCCGAGGTAAGGAATGAGTGCACCTGCACCTACTCCTTCACTCGTCAGTAGGATTCCATGTTCACGAGGAGCTTTCTCAAGCAATTATTAAGCCTCTATTTCTTTTGCCGTGAGCGTTTCTTATCAAAGTGCTAAAGCAATATGCAGATATAAGATGGCTCATGTTATTTCATTATCTTTCTTCCTTCTAGCATTTGACGAGAACTCTTAAATATTTTACCACGTGTAGGTTTGATACAGATTCAGGCAGTGGCTTTTCTGTGGCGAAAATAAGTAGGCTGAGTGTTAAATGCTTGAGATAAACGTGCTTTTTACAGTTAAATCACTTCCCACGCTTTTTTTTTGGAAATACACGAAAGTACATTAAAGAACGAAGGTCAGAATGGTTACGTTCATAGTATGAATTCCCCATTCGAAGTTAGCCTCATCATATTAAGTAAGTGAATGATGTAGATGATTTTGGAACATAATGCGAAATCAATGACTGATTGTTTAAATTCGTGACACAATTTGAAATGCACACAATAGAACCTGAAAAACTTCATATAACATCCTACATTATAATTAGACATAACAAACCATAAAAGATGTGAATATACTTTGTGTTCAGGTTTTAAAGCATCGCGTCTTTATTTGTGCACCATGGGAATAAAGCGAAAAAATAATCCGACTGAGATTCGAAAATTCTAGGCCCAGAAGTGAAACAGAAGTGGCTGATGAGCGGATCAAACTCGTTCGGAATATTTCGGCAAAATGCAGAAGTGTCTGTAGTAGTAGTAGTAAAGCTAAAGTGATCCCGTTACAGGCCCGGTGTGGCCCAGAGGGTGGGTAGAGGTATAGTTCTACTCTTCCATGACCGCGGCACTAGAAGGGTGTGAGTGGTCAGCAGCACGCCCCGGCCGCACTTTACCCCCGGGAAAGACCCGGTATCCATTTTGCAGGAGGCTGGATGGGCCCCAGGGACGGTCTGGACCGGCGGAAAATCTCGTCCCCACTGGGATTCGATCCCAGGCTGTCCAACCCGTAGCTTAGTCGCTATACCGACTGAGCTACCCGGCCCACAGTAGTAGTAGTAGTAGCAGCTAAAACTAGGATAGAAAAAGGATCCACAACACTCGTACAGTAAATGGTGCTAGCAGTGATAAAGCAGAATCGTATGGTCTATGTTAGTATTAGTTTTAATATCACTAGGTCTACTATTCTTATTGGTAGCAATGTACATAGCAGTATCTGTGGTAATGACAGTAACTGTAAGAGAAATCGCATTTAGTATTTTCAAGCCGATACCAGTGACCGCGCGGTCTAATATGTGGGTCTGCGGCCACTCGCTTGCCTGGATTGTGGGTTAGATTCCCGGTGAGAGCATAGTGTTTTATGCTGTCAGGCAGATGTCTCTGCATCGGGATGATCACACCTTCGAAGTACTCCTAACTACTGCGGTGTGTCTGAATGTGTTCATGAAGCCACTATAATGAGCAGGCTCTGACCCACTAGGGGCTGTTGCAACATGAACAAATAGTTAATTTTAGGGCTGGTGATGGCAGTAGAAGTTATTAGTTACAGCAGAAATTGAAGGGGTTGGTGACAGCAATGGTAAAGCTCTTAGATATAACTGCAGCAGTAGAAGTGGACATTAACAGTGCTTGTTTTAGTTATGGTGGTCTTGGTAGTAGCGGATATACTGTCAGTAGTTGTGGGCTTTCCGGTGCAATAGTAGGAGTTAGAGAGGCAGTGAAACTAACTTTTCGACACTCGCTGCTGTAATACGCCAGTATTTTATTTCAGGAGCGAAGAAAGATTGCTGTCTGCAGACAAACTGGCCAACCAGCCTTAGACAAGCCCCCTTTTCAGAGGTTGTGTTCCTACTGCAAGTATGTCGGCTGACGACAACGACGTATAGAATAAGAATGGAAAAGAATATAAAGACTTGCATGCAATCTACATAACTTTCTTCGCAAAGGAAGAGACTGACAGCTCAGTATGGTGCAATTTATCTCCCCAGAGACGAAAAAGAAACACAGACATTAAATACAAGCATTTATCAGTTCGTGACAGTGAAACGTATGGTTTATAAGATTCAGTCAGCTGTGAAATGTCACAGCATTTACACGCGTATAAATTACTGCAGTAATCTTAGTAAAAATAAACTCAATATTAAGTGAATCTTCAGGAAACAGAATTTATGTTCCTTTGGAATTCGGTGATGCACACATAAAAATTTTGGGGTATTTCAACAAATAAACAAATCACTTCCTCGGTATTTCCTATTTCTGCTCCTGCTGCGTATTTAAGGTATGCGGGCTGCAGGTTACAGTATTTAAACCTAAACTAACTCAAGAACTTCTCCAATTCTGTACTCATTTTCTCAACAACTTCAGAATTCCTATTGTTTTGTTAGCTTACGTTATTTTGATTCAATAATTCGTACTGTTTTAGTGACCGTTAGATATGTCTCTTTCGCGTGATAATTATGTCATCAGCACCACAAAAGAAATCAAGAATTCTACAGCACACTTTGCAATAGCTGTCCAGCTTCAGCTGTTTTACATTATGACTATGTCATATCATTTCTTAGGCACTCCAACAAACGGTTTTATTTTCATAAGGTACGCAGCATCGAATGAAAAGGGAAATTTGTAATATCTTGTGAGTACCTAAGGATATTAAGTTAGGAAAACAGGCATACCTGAGTAAGTGTAAGGCCCGGCATGGACCTGCAGTATTTAAGGAAAACCACGAGACTGCTCTGTCACACTAGTACGTCACCCAGCTGAGATACAATCAGCACTTCTCTTCAGTATGCTTTTGAAGCTCCAAAACCGAACCGACGTATTCGTTATAATTATCATCAACTCGCAGGAGTAGCTGATCACAGTTTCTTCACCGTACACCGACATCTTGTCAAATAATTGATAGAAGAATACGATATTATATTCGTACAACATGTCCAGTCGTCTGTGAATTCAGTCTTAGAAATAAATAGCACAAACAAGTGCTAATGAAGATCTCGTCCACCGAATCGATTGACTCTTGATCCAATTAGTAAAAGGTTATAAGTTGTGTTTCTTTGGCAAGACTTTTAGAAAAAAATAAGACAGATATCACGACTTAGTTCAAATGTAGTTAGAAAACTTTCAGATGTATCAACGCATTAGACACTACATTGACGAAGCTCTGAATACTAACAGTAACTTTCCTCTTGTGGTGTTTATTCTTAATGGAATTACTCCAAATGTGTTTTTGTATTTCTTATCGTCGATTCATTTGCGTTGTCAGATTCTTCCGTTATCCTATATGCTTCGTGCTATTGTCCGAATATTGCCTTCTCAATTTCGGCATATAGACTCTTTTGTGTAGTCTGACTACCAGACATCAATGGGAGATGATGGATGAGTCTCCATTGAATTATCGTTTCGACAGAGTGATATACACATCAAAACAGTCCTCATTTTTGACATGAAGAGCAATCACACTTCAAAATAAATTCAAATTTCATTTGAAATTAAGCCGCTTTTATCTTCCTTCTGATGAGAATTTATGTAACAAGTAACCACTGTTAATTTCTCACCCCTGACGCCCTCTTTGTTTGATATTCTGAGCATGTAAAATTTACCAAATACCGAATTCATTCCATATTGCATTGCTCCTTCTAAAAGAGTCTCTTCCATTTTTATTTTGTATTCACAAAAAAACACTCGGGATTGTAACTGGACCGAAATTGCATTCATATTCTCGTCCACTGCCCTGTTTCAGTGCCAAATAATTTTATAATCTCTACAGTGGTAACGAACCGTGTAGTTCAAATTAAAGCTTCAGTTCCTATGGAAGCGGCACTTGTGATTTCAGCGCCACACTGGTAGTCCTTTCGTCATCACACCACTGCAATTTTAGCTCAGAGGAAAGTGATTTCCAGAACTGAACATTGTAAATAGTATTCGTTATAATAAAAGTAAATTGATATTTATTTTATAAAACGTTATATCCAGCAATGGTCAGAAATAAATAAGCACTTCTCTGATATAATTGAGATTTTTTAAGAATCTGAAAAAGATTTAACCAAGTAATTGTCAACAAAACTCTATGTTCAAACAAACAATTTATTCTTTCTAACAATAGAATAAAATGGCATTTCAATTGTAAAATTATTTAAAATAAAATCTTGATCAGCCACAAGACTTAAAAATCTCAATTTTATCGTCGGCCGTTTCCAGATTTTGGAACTTCAGGAACAAAGCATTTTGTGCCCGGATATATGAGCAATTTAACGAATATATTGGTGACTGTAGAAAGTTGCAGAATGTTGAGAGCATACAAGAACACCGGGTCTTTTAAAATGCTCTCTTTTTTTTTTTAAATTCCCACAAAATATTTGCCTTGCAACACGGCATGTAGTTATGTTATTTTAAATACTGTTTAATAAGCATCTTTTCACTTTTTTGTTTAATTATTGACCTAATATTGATGATATTCATTAAGTAGTTTTTGTCGTTTGCTAGAAAATGCAATTTGGAACATTTCTAATGTAACAGAACTATATTAATTAGGTCTATTTTAAATTAATAAATCTGACAATAATTTTACAAAATTAATTACAATTCAACAATAAAAGCATATAAAAGTGAAATGATTCATTAGAATTATATATTTTCATAAGAGTAATGGGATTAATTCAGCGTACACCAAATCAATAGATGCACACAATTATCCTCTATACATTTGCTTTAGTACTTCCTTAGTGTCAGTAATGCTTGACCCCCAGAATGCTGTGAGGCTACACTGCTGTTCCTTGTATGGTGCTATTTTTGGTGGCACTGCACTAAACCTTGTCCTTGGAATTTTTCATTACTATAATCCTTCTCACGGCACTACGGCCCTTGTGTCGACCCAGCCTCTAACAGAAATAGGAACCAGGAATATTTCCTGGGAATAAAGGCGGCCGTTGCGTAGAACTGACATCCTTACAACCTTCGTGTGGCAACAGTATTGAAATCTGAGACCCCAAAACTCCTGAAAACTTCAGGGCCTGTCCAGACATGTACAGGGATTGCTTGACCTTGACCTTTACTCCATTAAACACATATTTTGATTAAAGTTAAAACTGACCCGTAGAAAACAAATCTATATATTAAAAAAATATTAATTTCAAATGTGACTTCACAGTTACGTAATTTTGTTATTTATCATTGATTAATTAGCTATACTGTTATGGATCTGGGAACCGCGGTAGCACAGTGGTTAAGGTGCTGTGCTACAAATCGGAAGGTCGCTGTTTCGATCCCAGATGTTGTCATTAGAATTTTTCATTGACATAATGGCCCTAGGGTCGACTCAGCCTCTAACAGAAATAAGTACCAGGAGCATTTCCTGGGGGTTAATGCGGCCGGTGCGTAAGGCTGACAACCTTATCACCATCCTGTGCCGTTTTCATGTAATCTGGGAACCTTAACTTCCTGGAACCCTCTGGGCCACTCCAGGCCTGTAACGGGACTGCTTTACCTTTACCATAAGCTTCTGCATTCCACCAGAAGAACAAAATAAATTCGCAGAACTAATATACAGTGTAAGAGCTGATATTGCTACCTCACAGAAAGTTCACCCTGTAGCATGCCATTTAGGAACAGAGGTTGAGTAGAAGTATAATTCTACACTCTTATTACCTCGGCTGTATATTAGGTGGGTGGACCGGTCTGGACGGTGGCAGAAAATCTCGCCCCCACCAGAATTCCTTTCCTGGACGTTCAGCCCGTCCCGAGGCATTATGTTGTCAACGCTATCCCGGACCACATGTCTAGCAAATAAGCAAAATATTGCATAAAGTGCTTCCTATTAGCTTTTTTCACCTACTTCTCAAAGACTAAAATAAATTAACAATAATTTAATAAACTAATTGAATATGATAGTGACCCATTACTGTCGACCCTCCGTCCTCTCATCTTTTCCTCTGTGCAAAACTCTCGGCAGAAACTTAAAAAATTTGCGAATTCAAAATTAGAAACAAGATGTAATTACAGCACTACTTTACAAGCCAGAGGCAATTTCTATTTACTACATTAGTCTTGAATATTATGCCACACAGTGTAGCAGAATAAGATCCCTTAGAGCTGTGAATATTTCGAAAATTTCCGGCTATATAATTGTGAAAGCAATTTTTGATAAAACAGAACAGGGAAGGCTGCAGAAGCTTCCTGGAACTCGTGATAACCCTTGATGGGCACTGGAAAACTCATTCAGAGTAAGTGTCACAAATGTGACTTGCCCCAAAATTGACTTGAAATATTAAAGCGATGTGTGCTGAACGAATACGGTGCACACATTGAACAAAGTCTGCTGCAGGAGTCAAGAAGGAACAAAAGCACATCCTCAAAAAATATAAAACTTTCTGTTCTATATCTGAGTTCAGACAATGTGAATTTTCGCCGCTGGACCAGAGTTACATTTATTCTAAACGTTACTGTGAATCCGCCCAGTGGAAGAGGCAGACTTTTGACATCAGATATTACTGAGGCTTTGGAGCTCTTCATTCCATAGCATGCCTAACACTAGCGCAATTAATTACAGGAGCAGCCTTTACTACTGGCATAAGAAATAATTATTTTCTGCTTTTAAAAAAACCCCTCCACATTCTATCTACAATAAAGAAAATGACTGAACAAATATGATTCACAGCTCCAACTGTCTTCTCACGCTAGATGTTTTTTAAGTTTTTCCGTGGATTTTGTGGAAGTTTTATATTTCTGTGGCCAGTCTTTTAACAGCAAAATTGTATATCACTAATGGTTTTTATACGCTTTCGCAAAATTGTGAAAAACGATTATTAGCTTCGTCATGTCTGTTCGTCCGTCCGTCCGTCCGCATGGAACAACTCGACTCGCACTGGACGAATTTTCATTTAATTTGACATTTGAGAATTTTTCGAAAATCTTTCAAGGAAATTAAAGTTTTAGTAAGATCTGAGAAGAATGATGGTCATTTTACTTTATGAGAATATCTCGCTTGATTCGTCTTAGAATAAGAAATGTTTCAAACAAACTTTGTAGAGAAAATAAAAAACACTTTTATATTCAGTCTGTTTTGCGAAAATCATGTCGCTTATTGGATAATGAGGAAAATATGATAGAAATCGACAGGTCACAGATGACAACATAATATGGCGCATACCCTTTGCATTCTGGATAACTAAGACTACAAACACACACTTAGAATTTCGATATCTTGCTGACCGTGCATCTCACTACAATCTTAGTAACTGACCAACTTAATGCACAAATTCTTTTTTGTAATAAACTTATTATAAAACAAGAATTTGTGCATTAAGTTGGTCAGTTACTAAGACACACTTAGCATATGAAATACTTATTGCTTTTCTATGTCAAAACACTGACTACTCGGAGGCGCCTCAATGATACGTTATGGGTACACTGCCTGTTATTACGTAACGGTATTAAACCATAACAAATTATTTGCTTTCTTACACATAAACTACTTGTATTGACTGTAATGGAAGATATTACTAAAAGTGTTGCTCAACTGGAAAATAAATAGCACCAATCCAACTGTTCCTACTGCCTCGTAGCCCCTTAAAATCTAAGCTCAGCTTAAAATATATTCAAACATTCAATTCGAACCGCGCAGTAAACACATATCGTCTGGGTTATAAAAATCAACCAGTGCATTATATATAAAAAATCATTGTTTGTGCTGAGATTCATATAAAACACATAAATATATTGTTTGGGCAGAACATAGGATTTTTTTTATTATTCAGTCTGGTGCTATGTATAGTAACCACCAGGCTTTTAACGGTTAATTTCATACTTGTATGTGTTCCACAGAAGGCGCCAACTGTGGCCCTGTATAACATCATGTCTACGAGCATCACCACACGACTCGACTGTTATGGAATTTAGTATTTATTCGACATGGTTTTTGAAGGACATAGGCTGCGGTATTTAACGGTCTGACCATGATACGACGTCAAAAGTACAGGAAAATCTTCTTAATTTATTAAAATATTATGGCACTTAAACATGCAAAAATTAATTCTGATTAACTCCGAAAGCAATGACAACCAGTGACACATTACACAAAATTTTGGTTTCTAAAACAATTCTCTGGACGATTTAAATCTTCTGAGATATCAGGCGCGTCGACTGGTCACTACTTGTCGCAGGTAACAAGGGTACCTGAGCCTTTATCTTCAAACAGTCCAATAATAACTGACTGTTTGACCCTAGACGTGATGACATGACAGCCGTTCTCAACTTCCATCAATGTTTACCACTCGACAGGGCGTAACGTTCCAGAACACTTCAGTCTTATTCACATACTATTTCCGTAGGATGTAATAGTGCCTCAGCATATAAGCTTGGAACTTTTCCTAAGTTCTAAGCTTAAACGCTGAAGCTTCAGGCTTCACGTTAACACAGCACCATTTTTATATTAAACTTCCAATTCTGAAACTACCTCTTATAGGTATAGCCCTATTTATTCACGGATTACCTACTTACCTACGTGCTTACTATAGAATCATCTACTCTGTAAATACCATATTCTGGTTGTCGCCGATTCTCGTTCATCTCAGCGTCACAAAAGCTGAAATACTGACACGCTTTCCTTCCTTAAGCTAGAACACTTGGTATTAAATTTGTAACGATAGCTGCAGTTTGCAGTCCCTATTGCAGGACCATTGTGGTTGCGTCATAATGAAGATTAATAAGATGCAACACATATAGAGTCCTCTTCGTTGGAATTCAGTGATGCAAACAGTGAAAACGAGCAAGAAAGCGTCATCTATCACAATCAACCCTTTCACAACGGTCAGACGTTGCTTACACCGCACTGGTTACATCGCATGAGTCAAGTGTGTTAATTGTGTGGGAGCTTCATTTCGGTCTTCAAAGGTGAGACTATTATTATGTGTCGAAACGTCGGTAACCATCTGACCAGTCACGCTCCTTCATATGATTAAAAGTTCGGAATTCTGTTCTAATGTTTGATGTGTATTGGACCGTGCAACATCTTGATAACTGAAGAATAAAATCCAACTAGATGCCACTTATTACTTTATTATGCTTATGTTATGCTTAACATGTTTCGGGCACCATTACGCCCATCATCAGGAGCTCACGACGATAGCGTTGGTTACCACATAGGCCGTCTGGTTCTCGAGTTGCTGCTGGTTGGAAGTTAAGTGCAGCCAGGACGGATGAGTGTCCGGACCGAAGGCTGTACAATCTTCGGTCCGGACACTCATCCATCCTGCCTGCTCTTAATTCCCAACCAGCAGAATCTCGAGAACCAGACGGCCTATGTGGTAACCAACGCTATCGTCGTGAGCTCCTGATGATAGGCATAATGGTGCCCGAAACATGTTGAGCATAACATAAACATAATAAAGTAATAAGTGGCATCTAGTTGGATTTTGTTCTTCAGTTATCTATTCAAATAATTCGTGAGCACGTTACGGAATATACAGCGCCTTGAGAGCGCAATAACTCCGACTCTGCTGTTCGGCGGGCTAACATGCCTCATAGGCGTTTTCGCGTTTTTTAAAGCAGCAGCAGCAGCAGCAGCAGAAATTTCAGCTGAAATTTCGGATCAATGAAATGTTAGCTAATGCAAGTAAAAATTGATTCATAATTGTTACTAATCGATAATTCATTCCTACAGGACTTTTTACTGTTATCCACATACGTTGATTAAAGCATGTTTATTTTTTGGGTTTTATTCTGTGCATTATCGACGACTATTTCACGACACTAAACTAAGACATTGCACATCAAGATGCAGCATATTTATACAATTACTCTACAAAGGAATGTCTACATTTTAACTATTTGGCTCTTTCACACTATGTAAACTCTGTACAAAATTGCCTAATTTGGTCTTATGCATTACTGCTTTGGTTTGAATCACTGATGATGGTTCCTTGCGGACTGAATCATGTAGGAATTTTCGGTGTGATATTGTAATATATAAAGAACAAGTTTGTGTATTTTCTTGGCTTAGTGTTATGAATTATTTATAGATTTTCGTTGCGTGGTTACCAGATGACACCGCCAAGAAATACTGATTGAATTCGCAGCAGAGATCAAGAGATTTTGTCCCCTCCAAATTGTCCGCACTGGCACTGGGGCCCACCTAACCTCGTGTTCAACGTGTAATGGGTGCTCCTTCCCCGAGCTAAGCGACTGAGGCCTGATCGGACCCCTCATCTCTGTCCAGCATCTAGGTTAAGACAGCATGCAGCCAAACCCCCATTTCACCAAACGCCTTAATGGCATGCAATGGGTCAACTTTACCTTTCGGAATTTGCGAAATGTGATTTGATAACTGCCGTGATTCTGAAGGCTCTGAATGTCTTCTGGGTATGCTATTGTGTGTGATGATACAAATTTACGGACTTGTCTAAATACTCACCGTATCCATCTAAAACCGAGAGGAAAGTATCTCTGTTACATGAGGCTTGAGGAGTGCACGGATAGAAACAGGAACAATCCTTTGAATAAGATGCGTAAAATTTCTTACATATTAATATCCTTAACGCATTTCCTCTTCTCAGTCTTATTTACCTCTTTCGACCTGGTCCCGATCTCTCTGTTCCGCTCCCACACGCTCGCTCTCGGATCCTTATCACATCTTCCTGCCCTCTCCTAACGCCATTTTCCCTGAAGAAGGAGGTAACAATTTCGCCCGAAATGGCTGTCGATGTCTACGAAATTACAATGATATTGATCGAAATTCTGTCCAAGTGTAATCATTAACAGTATGAAGCACAAATTAATCTATATAACGGGTACGAAGGTGATTCCTACCCAAGAAAACACACTCCATCCTTTAAAAGCGCGGAGTGCAGAGTTTTTTTGGGAATGACAACGGTTGGTATCAAAAACAAAGAAAATAAAAAAATGTTTTGAATAATAAACGAAATACTTTGTGAGTTAATTTTTTAATATTGAGGGGATAACAGGGAAAATATTTTGCATTTTTTCCCCTAGCGTTTACAGCACAACGTATGCAGTACTGCGTGACAACTTATGAAGCAATGTGTTACTCGTTCCATGCCAGTAACAATGTACATGTACTGTGTTATGTATCACAGTAGTAAAAAGTGTGTAAGTTTTGTGCCATACGTTACACTGTAGTAACAACATATCAGCACTGTTACATGTAACCATGTACAAATACTGGGTTACATATCACACTCTTGTATGTCTACCACAGTCACACACATAAGCCTAGGCACCCACTGCACTTTGTCGTCCATCATTAAACCTTCACTTACTTCACAGCAGTAAAATTAATTTTCTCTCACTTTTTCTTCCATGAGCCTTTTCTTAAAAAGGAAAGAACACGCATGTGGTTTTAGCTATTTGGTGGACTTTATACATCTGTAACATGGTAATCATTTCTGAATATTACCTTCACCATCTAACAAAGCAACACAGAGAAGAGAATCCTTCTTCGAGAGCTGACGATCGCTGAACCAGTAGTTTTCCGCATCTTTAGTGTACCACCAATTTCTCTTCCAGTGTTCATAACAGAGAGGTACTGGAAAAATATGTCCCTCGCCTTATCGTAGGATTCCTTCCTACGGTCCGAATGGTGGGTACGACTTCCGAATGTAAACGAATATATTG
>Ga0123352_10007528_pt1 | contig 16814 bp, 15 predicted proteins | sample TergutLab28metaG_FD_89700 | JGI IMG/M metagenome (GOLD analysis project Ga0123352, IMG submission 89700) | Labiotermes labralis P1 segment gut microbial communities from Petit-Saut dam, French Guiana - Lab288 P1 | ecosystem: Host-associated > Arthropoda: Insects > Digestive system > Gut ... | reverse complement strand
TAACGAGAATTTTCGTTATAACACTTACGGCGTGGAAGGGTACATAGGTCAACTCAGGCAGATTATCTACACGGTTACGGAATTCCCCGCTGTAACGGATGTGCAGATACTTATCGAAGGCCGCCCGGTGGACTTTCTCGGCGAAGGCATCTGGATAGGCAGCCCCATCCGGCGGGGGCAGTTTTAGGAAGCGTTTTATGAGCCGTCGGCGATAATTGCTTTTATGTTGATATTTGCCAATTGGTCAATATAATCTTTTGTAATTCCGTCGTCGGTTATTAAATAATGGATTTTATCCTGACAACCTAGCGAAGCGAACAAAACCTTTTCCAGCTTACTTGAATCTACCAAAAGGTATACGGTTTTGGCGGAATCCATCATTGCCCGCTTCAGCGGAAGGTCTGTAAAACCGGGGTAGGTTAAGCCTGCCTGAAGCGAAAATCCGCCGGCAGCCAGAAAAAGCTTTTCTACATAAAGGTCTTTAAAAATAAGGGAAGCGTTTTCGCCGGTCAGAGATAGCGTTGGCGCTTTGAATTCGCCGCCTGTCATTAAGATTGTATTGGTCGGCTCTTTTCCCAAAGCAAGGGTAATGTTTAAGGCGGGGGTAACAATCTTTAAGTTATTCTTATTTGTAAGAAACTTGATCATCTCGGTAACAGTTGTTCCGGAATCCATAATAATGCTATCGCCGGAATTGACCAATTCAGCGGCTTTGGCGCCTATAAGGGTTTTGTTTTCCATATTGATGTGCCGTGCGAGCTGTATTCTGGAAGCGAAAGAAGAGTAATCGCTTAAAAAAGCGCCTCCATGCTGGCGGACGATAAGCCCGGACTGCTCCATGATCTCAAGGTCTTGGCGGATAGTTGGCTCGGAAACTTGAAAAATATTTTTCAGTTCCTGCACACGGCAACTTCCGTTTTCACGAAGCAGTTCAATTATTTTTTCACGTCGTTGCTCGGGAAACATTATCGTATTTACCTGCCCTTGTTAATCTATATAAATAATAAGAAATTATCGAATGATTGTCTAGTAAACAAAGAGATTCCTTAGGTTTCGTTTGCTCCGATTAATACTGGTTATATTCGTTTTTTCCAAAGTTGATACGACGCTTCCATGCTCTTATCAACCTGCCCCGCCTTGTACACATCATAAGGAGCGGACTGAATTAATCTTTCGGCATCGGAAAAGCTCAAGGTTTTTTTGCCAATAAACCCGAGCATTGCCGCCCCTAGGGCGCTTGCCTCGTGCCGCTTGTCAATTCTGACTTCGGTTTTAAGTAAGTCTGCGATTATCTGCATAGAAAGCCTGGAGCGGGTAATTCCGCCGTTGGCCCGTATCCACTGAAGCGCCGCCCCCCTGTCCTTTTCCATAGCGTTTATGACATCTTTAAGTTGAAAAGGATACGATTCCATAGCCGCCCGCACAATGTGGGCGGCCTCTGTTCCAAAAGTAATGCCCAATATTTCCGCCTTCCTGTCCATTTGCCAATACGGGCCGCCAAGCCCTGAAAAAGCCGGGACAAACGTAACACCGCCTGAGTCAGGAACTGATTCTGCCATAACATCAAAACTGGCTGGGCTATCAACAGCTTTAAGCTTTTCCTGCACCCAAGTAATGGTGGAGCCGCAGCTTACTATCACCCCTTCAAGGGCGTAATCGACCCTGCCTTCCATAGACCAGCAAATGGCGCTGACCATTCCGTGCTGTGAATGCGCTCGCTTTCCGGTGTTCATTACCACCGAAGACCCTGTCCCCATAGTGGCTTTTACCGTTCCGGGGGAAAAGCAGCCCTCGCCAAAACAAGCGGCATGGGAATCGCCGATTATTGCCGTAATGGGAATGGGCTTGTCAAAAACCCCTGCGAAATTTGACGCTCCGAAATAGCCGGTCGAAGGATGAATTTCCGGCAGGTTTAACCCTTGCGTTCGAAATATATCCCCCATTTCAGGGCTCCAAAGGAGCTTATCAAGATCCATAAACAGGGTTCTTGAAGCGTTGGAATGATCGGTGGCGTAAATCCCGGTGAGTTTACGAAGCAGCCATGTATCAATCGTGCCAAAATAAACAGAGCCTGATTTTATTTTGCTGGAAATATCGGGATTGTTTTCGATGAGCCAAAGTAACTTGGTTCCTGAAAAGTATGGGTCAATCATAAGACCTGTTACATGGTTGATGCTGTGATCCAGCCCCTGCTTTCGCAAATTGGAACAAACATCGATGGAACGTTTGCATTGCCAAACAATTACCGGGGTGAGCGGGGTGCCTGAAACATCCCAAAGAAGAAACGATTCCCGCTGATTGCTGATACTTGCCGCCACAATGGAGCTTTTAGCGTTTCCGGCAGCTTCAAAGTGCGCAACCGCCTGCTGTACCGCAGAAATTACCGAACTGATAATTTCATTGCCATTCTGCTCTACAAAACCAGGCTGGGGATAGTACACAGGAAACGGACAGGTATAAGAACTTACGATTTCCCCTTTTACGGAGATAATCATAGCTTTGGAACCGCTGGTTCCTTGATCAATGGTAATAATGTGTTCCATAACCTATCTCTCCTGTTACTTATTCATCATCCCCTGTATGGTTTGGGCAATGCCTGCGGCATCAAGTTTGAAGTAAACCTTGTTGTCGCTTTGAATCCAATTTTTCGAGAACGATCCTTCCGGAACGCCCAGCCGTTTAAGTTTTGCCCCCAAGCCATTCTCGGCGATTAACTGTGCTACAAGGCTTCCCGCTCCGCCGTGGGTTGAATGTTGTTCCACCGTAAGCGCCAGGCCGGTCTTTCGGATCGAATCAACGAGCGCATCCGGAAAAAAAGGCCGGATTGAGGTTACGGCAAAAACAGCGCATGACAAGGTTTTGCCCAGAACTTCCACGGCTTCCAAAACATCATGCACTGCGCTTCCCAGCGCAATAATAGTTATATCCGTTCCATCCAAAAACTGAAGGGGGAGGCCGGGCTTAAAAACGTAGTTTTCCGGCGTAATAACCGGAAATTTCCCGGTATTAAGGCTGGTATAGACCGGGCCTTGCCGCTTTTGAACGCCGTAAAAGGTCATTTGTCTGCATTCCCTCGGGTCGCAGGGCGAATAAATCTCAAAGCCCGGCATTCCCCGGATGAAACTAATGTCGTTTAGCTCATGGTGGGTAACGCCGTCAGTTCCGTAACTGAAACCTGCGTGCATTCCATTCACTTTTACGTTGCTTCCGGTATAACTTATGTCGACCTTAAGCTGCTCATTAGAGCGGGAAATTAAAAAGGGAGATGCGTTCCCGGTAACCGGGATAAGTCCGCCATTGGCCAGACCTGCCGCCATACCCATCATGTTTTGCTCAGCTATGCCTGCGTTTATTACCCTTTCGGGGAACAAATCTTTGAGGGGTTTTACCTTGCTGGTGCTCACCGAATCGCTGACCAGGTAATAAATGTCCGCACCCTGGCGAATTAAATCGATATATGCCGCTATTTGGGTATCCCGCAAATCTTCCCTGTTGGTGTCGGTTTTCATATTGTCAATTCCTTTAGGGCCATCTCGCCCTGTTCAGCAGTGGGGACGCTATGGTGCCACTCAGGCTTATTTTCCATGAAAGACACACCCTTTCCTTTAACGGTACGGGCGATAATTGCGTGGGGTATTCCGCCTTTATAATCCAGACTGTCAAAGAGTTTGGCCATAACATCGGTATCATGGCCGTCAACATTATGGACATCAAAGCCAAAAGCTGTCAGTTTTTCTTTTAAGGGCTCGATTTCCATAACATTGTTGATGGAATCCGCAAGCTGCAACCCGTTATTATCGATAATGAGGGTCAAGTTTCCCAGCCGATAGTGGGCTGCAGACATAGCCGCTTCCCAATTGGTGCCTTCCTGAAGCTCGCCATCCCCGGCCAACACAAAAGTACGGTAAGTCCTGTTGGTTTTTTTAGCCGCAAGCGCCATGCCTACCCCAATCGAAAGCCCGTGTCCAAGTGCGCCGTTGTTCACCTCGACCCCGGGGACGTGATTGGTGGGATGAATGGTCAAAGGGGATTCCCGTGTCAAATATTCAAAAAGCCACGACTTTGGGAAAAACCCCCGTTCAGCCAAAGTTGCGTACAGGACTTCGGAAGCGTGCCCCTTGCTCATGATAAAGCGATCCCGGTTCAGGTCGCTTTTGTTTTCCGGGGAAAGGTTCATGGTACGAAAAAACAACACTGCTAATATATCCGCCGCCGAAAGAGAGCAACCCATATGCCCCCCTCCAGCCTTAACAATCATAGAGACGATGTTTCTTCTTATTTCGTTTGCCTTTCTATTGATTTCCATATACTTTGTTTTTCCTCTTAAAACCAATTGTATTCGACAATAAAAATAATGTCAAGAAAGAAATAAAAATGTTTTTTTGATTTTTTTTGCTTGACATAACTATTAGTGTATGAAACAATCATAGTTATCGGGTCGAGTATTGGCTTGGTATATTTTTTCGAAATGCAGGAGGAAACAATTATGAGCTTAAAGAGAAGAACGGTTTTACTGATTGGTTTTATTTTCATTGGAGCGGCTTTAGTGATTTCATGCGGAGGGCAAGGAACCCATGGGGCAGGAGGCAGGGCTACCACCCATCCGGATGGGTCTCCGATACGGCTGGCATGGATAGGCAAAACCTTAAACAACCCCTGGTGGATTTCGGTAGCTGATTTTGCCAGATCTGAAGCCGCGTCCCTTGGTGTAGAGCTTACCATTGCCCTTCCGCTGGAAGAGGTAGACCTTGAACGACAGGTAGCGATGGTTGATGCCGCTATTTTGCAGGGTGTGGATGCGATTATTATTTCGGCGGTCAGCTCGGAAGGAATAATACCGGCAATTATGAGGGCTAGGGCGGCAGGCATAACGATTATCAACTTTGACACAAGAATTGCTGATCCTGCTATGCTTGACGCTTTTGTCGGCGCCGATGATGTGTATGGCGCATACAAAGCCGGAAGGTTCATTGCTGCCCAGATCGGTGGTCAAGGAACAGTAGGGCTTATCACAGGGCTATTGGCCCAGTCAACCGGTGTCGATCGCAGGGAAGGTTTTCTCAGGGCAGTGGCGAACTATCCCGGTATCACCGTAGTTGAACACTCCGCCGATTGGCGCAGTGACTTGGCGGCAAACGTTACAAACGCTATGCTTACAACCCACCCTGATATTAGAGCTATTTTCGCCAGTAACGATCAAATGGCAGTTGGGATGGTAAGCGCCGTGAGGGCTGCCGGCAGGAGAGACGGCATGGTGCTTGTGGGATATGACGGCATTCTTGACGCGGTGAACCTTGTGCTTGACGGCGGTCTCGATGCCTTCGTTGCTCTGCCCAACATCGAACAGGCTCAGATAGGTGTCCGGCTCGCAGTTGCCAAGCTCCTTAATCCAAACTACACTTTCGCGCGGGAAATGATCTTCCCCACGCCTTTGGTAACGTATAATGTCGTTCCAGGACACACTGACAGAACAATCTATGAATTTACCGCTATGACGTTCCCGTTGCGTGGGATTACCGCAACAGGGTATTAACTCACACGAATTAAAGATTTCGTGTAAGAGAACGTTTTTTGTCCTGCCGGGCATTTGGATTAAATACTCGGCAGGTGTTTTTCTCCGACTATTGGTGAAGGGACAATGTTATGGGTAATGATATTTTGCTTAACATTAACAATGTAAGCAAACAATATCCAGGAGTTAAGGCACTGGAAGATGTCTCTTTTAACCTGAAACGGGGAGAAGTCATGGCGCTACTTGGTGAAAATGGCGCAGGCAAATCCACGTTGGTTAAAATACTCAGCGGGGCAATTCACCGTGACAGTGGAGATATTATCCTTGACGGTAAGGTACTTCCCGCTCGCTTTAATCCCCTGGAAGCTCGCACGCTGGGCGTAGCTATTATTTACCAGGAACTGAGCTTATTGCCCCAGTTATCAGTCGCTGAGAATATTTTTCTTACCAGAGAACCCGCTTACGGGAAAATGTGGATCAACTACCGAAAAATGTCTTTACTCGCCGTAGAGCAATTAAAGAAATTAAAAGCCGATTATATTGATGTTACCAAAAAGGTAGAGAAACTTCCGTTGCCTGAACAGCAAATGGTGGAAATCGCCAAAGCATTGGCAATAGATTGCAAAGTAATTATCATGGATGAGCCAACTACTTCGCTGACATGGGAAGAAGCGGATCGTCTGTTTGATGTTATTGAAAGCCTAAAATCGCAAAATATAACCGTAATTTATATATCCCATCGAATGGAGGAGATATTTAAAATAGCCCAGTCAGCGGCAATTTTACGGGATGGCAAATTGGTTGGTAAAGTTTCAGTAAAGGAATCGTCAAGTAATGAAATAATTGAAATGATGACAGGCAAACTTTTAACTTACAATGAGCGTCCGCCGAATATTGAAAAAATAGATTACTCCGATAAAAACAATGTAATTTTATCTGTAAAAGACGCAGGCGACAATAAATCAATCAAAAACATTACGTTTAATCTGTACAAGAAAGAAGTGTTAGGGTTTGCGGGATTGGTTGGAGCCAAGCGTACCGAGCTTGCCCGTATGATATTTGGAGCGGACAAATTAGAAAAGGGTGAAGTAACAAAAAACCACATAAAACGCAAAATCAAATCGCCCTATCAGGCAATACGCAACGGCATTGGCTATCTGAGCGAAAACAGGAAAGAGGAAGGGCTGAATCTTGGAATGAGTCTGAAAGAAAACATCGTTCTTTCGGACATGAAAAAAGTAAGTAATTTTCTGTTTGTCAGCGACAGGAAGGTAAAAGATACTTTTTCTCTGTACAAGGATTCTATTCGTATCAAAGGTCAGGCAGACGTAAAGGTATCCACGTTGAGCGGCGGGAATCAGCAAAAAGTAGCGATCGCAAAATGGTTTCACTCTGGATGCGATGTGCTTATATTTGATGAGCCAACAAGAGGAATAGATGTCGCTACAAAGGCGGAAATATATAAACTTATCCGGGAGTTTGCCAAAGAGCATGGGGCGGCAATTGTAATATCATCTGATGCGGCGGAACTGGTTCAGGTATGCGACAGGGTGCTGATTCTTTCCCGCGGCGAACTTGTTGACGAGATCCCCTGCGACGATATTTCACGGGAGTCCATTATCAAAGGAATAGTAGGAGGCAAAAGAAATGCCTGAAAGCGCCAATCGATGGAACGTAAAACCATCTGCCTTAATTAGAAATCTTATTGCCGGGAAGTTTGGAGTTGTTTTTGCGTTGTTTGTTCTTGGCACGGTATTTGGGATTCTTTCTCCAATTTTCGCTTCATGGGGAAATGTTACCAACATAATGATCCAGGCAGGAACCAACGCAATGCTTGCCGCCGGCATGACTTTTGTGATATTAGCTGCCGGCATTGATTTATCGGTAGGATCAATCGTTGCCCTTTCTTCAGTGCTTGGGGCCAATGTAATGGTAATGACTGGCGATGTTTTCCTTGGTATCATTGTTGCCCTCTGTTTTGGTTTGATCTGCGGCGCATTTAATGGATTTTTTGTCGCTGTAGTGGGATTCCCTCCATTCATTGTAACACTGTCAACTATGTGGTTGTACAGGGGGCTTGCGTATGTTATCACCGGGGGGCAAGCGGTTACCGGGTTGCCGGCAAGAAACATGAATCTGGCGATGGGTACATTCCTGGGTTTACCGTACATTGTCTGGATGATAATCGTTGTATATTTGATTTGCTATGTTGTTCTTACCCGCATGACTTTTGGGCGAAAGGTTTACGCCGTTGGAGACAACGCTGAATCAGCGCGGCTTTCCGGCGTTAATGTCAAATGGATAAAGTTTTCGGTCTTTATGATTTCTGGATTTTTAGCGGCTTTGGGAGGGGTGCTGCTTATGTCCAGACTTAATTCCGGACAACCAGTTGCCGGACAGGGTTTTGAATTGTTCGCTATAGCCGCCGCAGTAATAGGCGGAACAAGCCTGACAAAGGGTGGAGTAGGGGGCATAGGTGGTACGCTGATAGGAGCGTTGTTTATTTCCGCGTTGCTTAATGGGCTGCTTATACTTAATGTGTCAGCCTTTTGGCAGCAGGTACTCATGGGGATTGTCGTTCTCTGCGCGATTGGTCTTGATAAGTACCGAAAGACAATAAGCAATTAAATCCGTGCTAATGTTTTATATGGAGGAAGAAGATGAAACAGATGAACAATATCCCTGAAAAAATGATGGCGCTTATGTGCTGCGGTCCGCATGACTATCAATATCGAGAAGTCGATGTGCCAAAAATTAACGAGGACGAGATTCTAATCAAGGTAGAAGCTTGTGGTATCTGCGCGGGTGATACGAAATCTTACAAGGGAGCGGCGATGTTTTGGGGCGGTGGGGTGCTGCCTCCCTGGAATGATGTCCCCTGTGTGGCAGGGCATGAATTTATTGGGACAGTTGCGGCTATCGGAGATAATGCCGCGCAAAAGCATGGGCTTGCGTTGGGGGAACGCGCTATTGCTGAGCAAATTGTCCCCTGCTGGGAATGCCGCTTTTGTCGTGACGGAAAATACTGGATGTGCGAGAAGGCAAATATTCATGGGCATCAGAAAATGGTAGCCGACGGCGGTATGTCCCAATATATGAAATACGGCGCGAGAGACGTTGTGCATAAGGTCAGTAAAAAAATAGAGGCGAAACACGCTGCGATGCTTGAACCCTTGTCCTGTTCGGTTCATACCATAGAACGAGCACAAATAGGTTTTGAAGACATTGTTGTTGTTGCAGGGCTGGGGCCTATTGGTTTATGCAAACTGCAATTAGCCAAACTTAAAACCCCAAAGTTGCTAATCGGCATTGACAGTAATGTAAAGCGTCTTGAATTGGCAAAAAAGTTGGGGGCGGACATTGTACTCAATTTCCAGCAAACAGATGTGGTGGAAGAAGTGTTAAAGCTTTCAGATGGATATGGTTGTGATATTTATATACATAACTCAGGACATCCTTCCGGTGTAATTCAAGGTCTTAAAATGCTCCGCAAACTCGGGCGTTTTGTAGAATTCAGTGTTTTTTCTTCTGAAACTTCGGTAGACTGGAGTATTATAGGTGATCGCAAAGAATTGGATATTGCCGGCTCTCATATAAGCGGTCTTTACGGATACCCGGTTGCCATAGACTTTCTGGAGCGGAATGTAATAAAGGTTGAAGATATTGTTACCCACACCTTCCCCCTTGAAAAATGGCAGGATGCTTTCGCACTGGCTGAAAAAGGAGAGGAATCAATAAAGGTTGTGCTGATCCCTTAATCCGGCGGGCAGTTCTATCAGCAAACTCCACTACATACATTGCCCGCATCTTTCTTTTTATTTCTATGTGCTTCTTTTTCCCTTGAAATCAATGGTATTCGATTGTAAAAATAATGCCAAGAAAGAAATAAAAAGATTTTTTGATTGTTTTTGCTTGACAGCTTCATTAGGGTGTGAAACAATAATAGTTATAAGGTCAAATATTTACCTTATATATTTTCAAAGTGCAGGAGGAAACAGTTATGAAAAGGATATGGTTTATCGTAGCAGTACTGCTGTCGGTTGCAATGCTCACAGCTTGCAGAGAGCAGGGAGAGGGTAATCTTGTAGTTATTATTACCCCCGGGCATGAGAATCCCTTCTTTAGGACTGCAGCGGAAGTTGCCGATGCAAAGGCAAGGACATTGGGCTTTGAAACCAGGGTTCACGTTCACGATGACGACCCCGTTCTTCAAAGTCATCTCTTTGATTTGGCGATTGCCGACAGGGCTGTAGCTATTATTCTTGACAACGCCGGCGCTGATGTCAGCATCGCACCGATACAAAGGGCAAGAGATGCCGGAATCCCCTCATTCCTGATTGATCGGGAGATCAATGCTACCGGAGTTGCCGTTTCTCAGATCGTTGCAAATAACTATCAGGGTGCAGCTCTTGTGGCAGAGTACTTTGTTCTGCGGATGGGAGAGAGCGGAGACTGGGTGGAACTTGTCGGAAGGGAGACCGATACCAACGCTCATGTTCGCTCCGATGCTTTCAATGATGTAATCGATCAGTTCCCCGCTATGAGGAGAGTTGCCCGGCAAACGGCCAATTGGGACCAGGCAGAAGCCTTTGGGGTAATGCAGACACTCATTTTGGCTCATCCAAATCTTCAGGGTGTCGTTGCTGGCAATGACACTATGGCAATGGGCGCTATGGCTGCACTATTGGCTTCCGGCATGGGCAATGTCATTGTTGTTGGTTTTGACGGTTCAAACGATGTGCGGGATTCCATTCTGAGAGGTGAAATCGCGGCAACAGGGCTTCAGCAGATTGCTGCGATTTCTGAACTTGCGGTTGAGCAAGCCGAGAGGTATTTGCGGACTGGAACTACAGGACAACCTGAAAGACAACTCGTTGACAGCATTCTTATCACCAGCGAGAATGCAAACAGGCTGAATGACTTTGTTCTTAGATAAAAGAACTGAGGTTGGAGCATTAAGAACGGGAACCTCTAAAAATTGACCTTTGGGGGTTCCCTTTTCGAGGATAATATATGAAAGATATTAAAGATCAAATTCTGATGAGAATACTTTTTCCCATCGCTTTTTTAGTAATCTTTGTTTCCTGTACTGTTGTCAGGCACGATGATATGATCTCCAGAGGGGGAACAGAAGAAGAAAGATTTTTTGGATTTGCCGCTATGGATTTAAATTTTGATCCACAGCAGTACGCCGCCGAACTTTGGGAGCCAGTGATCTTGCCCCGCATTGAAAATATGGCTGTTGATTTTAACCATCTTATTACTGCTCTGGCAGCTGATGAAAACGCAACTTCCCAAAGGTACGGTTTCCGCTTCTTGGATGTGGGCAACCTTTTCAATTTTGCGGTAAAGGGGACTGCGAGAATTTTGTCAGTAAACACGGCTTCCATGAATGGTAACATTTCTGTTGATTTCGCCCCCTTTGACGGTCAAGCCGAAGCTCTTATTAGTATAGGACCTGCTTTTCGGGGTACATCTATCAGGGATATTCAAGATGCGTTTTCTGCAAATGATTTTTTGAATCAGGTACAATTTGCCCGTCTTGCCAGAGAATTAAACAATAAGGTAAGAGATACTGTTGTGAATGACATTGATTTTTCGCAGTACATTGGCGAGGAAGTGGAAATTATTGGTGTTTTTACTTACAGCGGTGGCGGCAGAGCTATTGAAATCGTACCTGTACGTTTGTCATTTAACAGAGAATAGCTTTTTATGGATGAGATTATCCTTGAAGCCAGAGAAATAACAAAGCATTATCCGGGAACCGTTGCTCTGGATAAGGCAAGTTTCAAAGTTCGCAAGGGAAAAGTCAATGTTCTTGTGGGTGGCAATGGTGCCGGAAAATCAACTATGATGAAAATCATGGCGGGAGTAGAAACAAAATCTTCCGGTACTATTTTCATAAATGGACAAGAAGCCGAATATAATACCCCCTCTGAAGCCATCCGGCATGGTGTGGGAATTATCTATCAGGAATTGAATTTGTTTCCCAACCTAAGTATAGCGGAAAATATGTTTATGACTAGGGAAATAAAAAAAAATTGCTTCACAATAGATCATTCAAAACAGCGAGAACAGGCAAAGCAGTATCTTGATAAACTTAAACTTGATATATCGCCTGAAACACTTGTTGGAAGTATTCGTGTTGGACAACAACAGCTTGTAGAGATAGCTAAAGTACTTTCCCAAAGCGCCAAGATCATCATTATGGACGAGCCAACTTCAGCGCTTACTGAAGCAGAAGTTTCTGTTTTGTTTACGGTTATCGAAGAACTTAAAAAAAACGAGGTAACGGTCATATATATTTCTCATCGGCTGGAAGAAATCATACATGTTGGCGACCATATTACTGTTTTCAGGGATGGAAAATTTATCGAAGAACAAAAAGTCAAAGATATTAATATACCATGGATAATAGATCGGATGACCGGTGGGCATAAAATAGAAAATGTATATAAGAAGCGGGAACAGGGAAAAACCCTTCTTTCAGTCAAGAATATTTCATTAATGAAACAATTTGCACCCGGTTATCAGTCTGGTTGTGATCTAGCGGCTGGTTCAAAAACAGGAATACTGCTTGATGACGTTTCCTTTTCCCTCAAATCAGGAGAGATATTGGGGTTGTATGGACTGCTTGGCGCTGGAAGAACAGAACTCCTTGAATGCCTTATTGGGGCGCAAAGGAATTATACGGGAACCATAGAGCTTGACGGGAAAAGAATTACCTCGCAAGATGTAAACGGACGCATAAAAGATGGTTTTGCAATGATACCAGAAGATCGCAAAACCCAGGGGATTTTTTCCAATCTAATTATTCTTGAAAATATGGTGATGTCTGCACTGTCAAGTTTTTTCAAAAATATGTTTCTGAAGGATAAACTGCAAAAGGAAGCTGTCAACAGAGTTGTTGGCAATTTAAGCATAAAAACAGCTTCGATTTTAAATTCAATTAATTCTCTTTCCGGCGGGAATCAGCAAAAGGTCATAATTGGACGGAGCCTTCTGACTAATCCAAAGATTTTATTAATGGACGACCCTACCAGGGGAATAGATGTTGGCAGCAAATATGATGTGTACGAGACATGTAAAAAACTGGCGGAACAGGGAATAGGCATTATTTTTGTATCTTCGGAAATGCAGGAAATGCTTTCCATTCCGGACAGGGTCTTGGTTCTTTCGCAAGGGCGGCTCAAGGGAGAATTTCTTCACGAAGAACTAACAGAGGAAAAACTGGTTGCCGCTTCTGCAATTACCATTACACAGAAAAAAGATGGAGGAAAATCAGCATGAATAATAACAAATTCAGCCAAATAAACTTTGCACAAGTAGCCATTAATCTCAGGGCTTTTATTGCCCTGATTGCCTTAGTTATATTTTTTAGCTTTGCCCATGCTCACTTTTTTACGGCAACCAGCATCATTACTATAATGCGGAATATTACCCTAAATGCCATTGTTGCCATAGGAATTACCTTTGTTATTTTGAGCGGAGGTATTGATCTTTCGATTGGAGCTGTCATTGGGTTTAGCGGCATGATAGCCGGAGGTTTAATTTTTGAAGGAATCAACCTTGGGTTTTTAGGTATAACAATTTTTCCTTCAGTGCCTGTAGTTATCCTGATTACATTGGTTGTAGGAATTCTTATTGGTATGTTTAATGGTATTTTGGTTACAAAATTCCATGTGCCTGCTTTTATAGCTACGATGGGGTCGATGTTTATTTTCAGGGGTTTGGCCTTGCTTCGTTCGGATGGCAGGACTTTTCCAAACCTAGTGGGCAGGGAGGAGCTGGGGAACACTGGTTTTCCGCAGTTTGCCATCGGCTCCTTTTTGGGAATTCCTTATCCGATTATTATGCTGACTATCCTTGCTATTCTTTGTATTTATGTAGCAAAGAAAACTCCCTTTGGACGTCATCTGTATGCAGTTGGGGGTAATGAAAATGCTGCGCGGCTTTCTGGTATTCAGGTAGACAGGGTAAGAATTACTGCTTTTATGATAAGCGGCGGGTGCGCTGCACTGGTTGGTCTTATTATCACTTCGCAGTTGGCAGCAGCACACCCTGCCACTGGCGGCGCTTATGAGATGAATGCAATTGCGGCGTCGGTTCTTGGCGGTACTTCACTTGCGGGTGGGCGGGGAACCATAGGAGGAGCAGTCCTTGGTGCATTTGTTATAGGTGTACTCAACGACGGTATGATTATGATGGGCGTTTCATCATTCTGGCAAACAGTCATCAGGGGTGCTGTGATTATTTTGGCGGTTATTATTGATCAAGCGCAAAATCGGGGATTGTTTAAAACCAGATTCAAGAAACAGCGCGTAAAAGTAGAATAAGAGGAGATACACAATGAATATGATAACTAAAAAACCATGTCTTGGTTTAGTGGTAAGCAATAGAGCATTTTTTAATCCGGCGCTTGCATTAGCCGGACGACACGAGATTTTATCGGTTCTGGATTCCCTTGGATTTGACTATGTAATTCAGGATGAGAAAGCTACATCTTCAGGTTGCGTAGAAAATTACCGTGATGCCCAAATTTTAGCGGAAGAATTTAAAAAACACAGGGACAAGATTGATGGCATTTTAATTGTATTACCCACATTTGGAGACGAAATAGCAGTTACCGAGGCAATACGACTTTCTGGTCTTGATGTACCTGTCATGGTTCAGGCTTGCAATGATACTCCAGATAAGGTTGATGTCAAAAGCCGCAGGGATGCTTTTTGCGGTAAATTATCAGTATGCAATAATTTGTATCAATACGGAATTTCCTTTACCGATACTTCTTATCATACTTGTGCTCTTTCATCCAGGCAATTTGCAAACGATATTGTTGATTTTAGCGCAGTGTGCCGGGTGGTTAAAGGGATAAAAAACTTACGAGTAGGAGTTATCGGTACCCGACCTACCGCATTTCAGACTATGCGGTTCAGCGAGAAAATTCTTCAACAATACGGAATTACGGTTGTTCCGGTGGATCTTTCTGAAATACTGGGACTAGCAAATGCACTTAAAGAAAATGATCCTGCGGTACTCAAGAAAATAGATAGTATTAAGCAGTATGGGAACATTGAAAAAAACGTGCTGTCCGCGAACATTGTCAAACAGGCAAAGTTTTCAGTTGTTGTTGAAAATTTTACAGAAGATAACAATCTGCAAGCAACGGCTATTCAATGCTGGAATTCTCTCGAAATTAACTATGGCTGTGCCGCCTGTCTTAGCATGAGTATGATGGGGGACTTTTTAATGAAGCCTTCAGCCTGTGAAGCGGATGTTTGCGGTGCGATTTCAATGTACGTTTTGGCTCTTGCATCTAAAAATTCGGCGGCCCTGCTTGACTGGAACAATAACTATAAAGACGAAACCGATATATGTATAAACACTCATTGCTCCAATTATCCAAAAAGTTTTTTTGGTTCAGATATAGCTATCGGAAACCTCGATCTGTTAGGAGAAACTTTCGGCGGCGACTGCTGTTTCGGGGCAGTCAAAGGTCGCGTACAGCCAGGTGATATGACTTTTTTCCGTATTTCAACGGACGATACAAAAGGTTGCGTAAAAACATATCTTGGCGAAGGCGCTTTTATCAATAAAGAATTCAACATGGATGGCGGCATTGCGGTCTGCCAAGTACCCCAGTTGCGAAAACTGCTTTCAACAGTCTGTCAAAACGGGTTCGAACACCATGTGGCAATGGTGCGATCCCATGCGGCTGATATTGTATACGAAGCAGTATCAAAATACTTGGGATGGAAAACCTATTACCACAACCGTCCAGAGGGAAAGCCTGAGATACTGTAAATATTGTAGTATCATAGCTTTGGGGGAGCAGCTGTATCTCCAGATGCTTTTAAAAGAATATCTGGATTACTCACAACATAATTCAACACATCAGCCATGATGCCGGTATACCCCTTGCCAAGAGCTTTGTATTTTGAAAGGCAATCGGGGATAACCCGAATTGTAACGGCTTGCCTCCGTTGTTGCCGATTTCGTTCTGCCGCTAGAAAAGCGAATTCCTTCAACGCTTCTGGAGGTAATTCAGGACTATCATCAAGGTTTATCGGGCGCTTTTTTGCTTTCGCTAACTCCTTGCGTATCCGCGTCATCTCATCTTTACTCGGCTTTTGTCCAACCTTTACCGTCGATTTGATAATACCCATTGTAGCTCCTTCTCTCTGACTTAGTTGCAAGGCGGGCCATAATCAGGCGTTTTGCGGTCTCGCTTTCGGTGTAGACCGCAAGCAGTGTTTCCCCAACTTGCCCCAAGGTTTGCCAACGTTCTTCTCCGGACATATTTTCTTCGCTCCGGTCGAATCGCCAAAGCCGCTGCGGATCTGAAAAAACATATTGAGCAGTCTCAAAACTTACACTATGCTTTTCGAGGTTAATACGTGCTTTCTCGCTGTCCCATTCAATTCCGTCAATCGGCATACCATTACATTGTCATATATTTTGTGTTACTTGGCAAGAGGTTTTTCTGATATTGTTACCCGCTCCGATTCGATAGTGATTTTCCCCTCTACACTGTCAGCCGTAAACAGCGTCCCAACCGGGCAATCTTCTTCCAGAATCTTCAGCGAAAGCGGGTCTTCCAATTCTTTCTGCACCGCACGGCGAAGAGGCCGCCCGCCGAACTTTGGATCCCAGCCCTTGTCGATAAGCAGCTTTTTTGCCGCCGCCGACACACTGATAGAATAACCCTGCTCGGCAAGCCGCTGGGACAGTTCGGCAATCTGCAAGTCCAGAATCGCTTCGATTTGCTGTTCGTCGAGCGGGCGGAAAACCAGCGCCTCATCAACACGGTTCAGGAACTCAGGGTTAAAAAGCCGCTTCAGTTCCGACAGCGCCGAAGATTCGATTTCGGCAAAGGACATCAAACCAGCGCCGCTGCCAAAGCCAAGCCGCGAATCACGGGAAATTTCCCGCGCTCCGGCGTTGCTGGTCATGATAATCACCGTGTTGCGGAAGCTTACCGTGTGTCCAAGATTGTCCTTCAACTCACCTTCCTCCAGCACTTGTAGCAGGAGGTTAAAGACATCGCGGTGCGCCTTTTCGATTTCGTCAAAGAGAATGACACGGTAGGGATTGCGGCGGATACGCTCGGTTAAAAGACCGCCTTCCTCGTAGCCGATGTAACCCGGCGGCGCTCCCACAAGGCGGGAGACGTTGTGCTTTTCCATGTAGTCGGACATATCAATACGCACAAGGGAATCGGCGCTTTCAAACAGGTACTCGGCGAGGCGCTTGGCAAGCAGGGTTTTCCCCACACCCGTGGGGCCGAGAAAAATAAACGAAC
>Ga0123352_10007524_pt1 | contig 16817 bp, 11 predicted proteins | sample TergutLab28metaG_FD_89700 | JGI IMG/M metagenome (GOLD analysis project Ga0123352, IMG submission 89700) | Labiotermes labralis P1 segment gut microbial communities from Petit-Saut dam, French Guiana - Lab288 P1 | ecosystem: Host-associated > Arthropoda: Insects > Digestive system > Gut ... | reverse complement strand
CCCCCTGAAAATTCTTTTTTCCGGGCTTTTGGCCCCCCCCTCCCTCTTATGACCCCCCCCCCAAAATAAAGGCCGCTTATGGGGGTTTCCCCTGTCCCTTTTCTTTTGCGCACAACCCCCCCCCCCCCTCCCCCCCCCACGTTTTTTTTTATTGTGGTGAGGGGGTTTTCTTCCCCCCCCCCCCCGCATTCATTGCACCGGTCCGTGGCAGTTATCTTTATGCGTTGTAGTCTTTCATTCGTTGGTATGTCATGGATCACTTTATACCAGTTAGCGTTGTCTGATTCTGCTGATGGGGCTGTTACCAGATTCTGCCAGACAGCTTCCCAGTCTGTAGGTGGCCATATTTTCACGATTCGCATGTCTTGAGGTGGTGCAGCAGCCTCAGACAGTGTCCTCAGGGCATGGTACAGGCGCCTTTGATATGTTTTTGTCCCCTCTGCCTCTCCTCTCGTAGGTATGTGTACGTCCCCTGTAATGTAACAGCGTAGTTATCCTACGTTAGCTGGTATCAGTGCATAGAAGAGGGGGGTTCTGTCCCCGGATGGATGTCCCGTTTCCTCAGCCAAGTGGCCGTTAGGTAACCTTCTAGCTCACTCTGCACATGCATGGGGTTTATATATAATGCCCGGCATTTTGCCCATTCTGTTAATTAGATCCCATCCCCCCTTCGTCCTCCCTCGATGTAATGTGGATGGGGGACTCTGAAAATGTCGCCTCGCCATACGAACCAGGCAATAGTTGAACTGAGCTGGCGGATGCTTTCCGCTGGAGGGGGAAAATTTTCACTATGTACCATATCTGTGCCAACATTATATGTGTACGAAACTTACTGTCATCGCCAAATTCATTTCCTTGAAGCAGGCCTTCTGTGCGACTGACCGCGCCCGTGTTGTCACGCTGGACCAGGATTCACTTTGCAGCTATATTTACTCTGTTCGTAAATTTAAAACCTAGTATTTTCACTTCCCTGGAGTAGGGGATGTGCAGAATCGGGGTTGCCTCATCCCAATTTCCTAGCGCAAGTGCCCTTGATTTCTGAGTGTTGACCTTTGCCCCAGCTACCTCGTATGTTGATAGTATTTGTTGTAACTTAACGGCGTCCTCGGTTGTGGATAGGAATACTGACGTCGTCGGCATATGCTGTTATCGTTACTTTTCAGTTGTCACGCCTGACATTTTATTCCCCTGAGTCCCTCGTCCAGGGCTTGCAATAAGGGGTTTAGACATATGACATATAGTAGCATGCTAAGGGGCTACCCTTGCCTTATCGAACTTTTTATTGGTATCAGGTTTGAGCGAAATCAATTTATTTGGACTTCGGAAGAAGCGTTTCTGTACAATCTCATAATGCTTTCCGTGAACCACATACTGAAACCGTGTGCTCTTAGGGCTCCTTTCATGTACGAATATGATACGTTATGAAAAGCAGCGCTAAAATCCAGCGACAGTACACATGTTGGTTTCTTCATCGCCTCGGCAAACGCTATCACATCTCGCACCGTTACCACGGCATCGAAGATGGTTCTCCCTTTTATCCCGCACTGCTGACTTGGGTGGGTAATCCTGGGCGGACAGGACCTGAGTCTATTTGCTGTTGTTCTTGTCAATGTCTTATAGTCCGAGTTCAACAGCGTTAACGGTCGGTAGTCTTCAATTCTCCTGGGTGGGGATTTTTTGGGAGGCATACAACAAACCCTTGCAGTTGCTTCCGTTCTATTAAGCCGTCTTCTTACATGCTGTTTATTATGTACAATAAGTCATGTTTTACTGTATTTCATGCTAACTTATAGAATTGGAGGCAGATGCCATCTGGTCCTGGCTCCTTGTTCGATTTGCCTTTGAAGATCGCTAACCACAGCTCCTGTTCTGATATCGGTGCCTTCAGAGTATCATTAATTTCTGGTGATATGCAACTCATGCCTCGTTACACCAGTTGTTTTGTGCCTTGTCCTTCCGTGTGTATAGCCTCAAATTTCTTGCGAAAGTGGTTTGAGAAGGTCTTCAGTATATATTTAGACGACTTTTTACGCTTCCTTCGTCGTTTATTATCTCATCGCTCTGCTACTTTGCCGTGTGCGTTCTTTGATAATATGATAATTGATGGGTCTTCTCCTGCTGACATGTCCTTCTCTGTTGTGTAAACCATTATCCTTTGCCGGTGAGTGCTATTTAGCCGTATGATCTTTGCTTTTAGTTCTTTTAGCGCGATCATTTTGGTCGCGTCGTGAACTGGGCCCTTTAATAGATCGTAAATGACAGCATAAGTGTAGTTCTCCATATTGACTCGGTCTGAGTTCCTCTCCGTGCCTCCTTACGAACAGTGTTTGGATCCTTCGCTCGGCATATTGGACCACCATTTGACAATGTCTGGATAAAGGTGTGTATGTTTTTTTCCACTTCACCCAACCTTCTGATACCTTCTTTTGGACTGCTCGCTCAGCTAAGTAGAAGATGTTTATCCGCCACCTTCCGCGTCCTCTGTGGACGAAGGGTATTGTCAGGTAGACTCGTAGGAGGACCGCCATATGATCTGAAAATGCAACTGCTAACGTTTCTACACCTTGTTTGTTTCTGCACAGACCTTCTGTAATATTATATTCTATCAAGTCGCGCCGAACCATTTGGGGTGTAATGGTTGTAGGCCTGCCTACTTGGTTTCTGATCCCAGGCATCTTGCAACCGGAGTCCTTGTATCAACCTTCCAAGTGTTCTGCTGCATGTACGCTGCCCTGTGCTGTCACTGTTCGACAGGACACAGTTAAAGTCACCTGCCATCAACAACTCTGTCGGTGTATGCGGTAATACGTCCGTTATTCCCGTGTTGAAAAAGTCCTGCCTTTCTGCCCTATTTGCGGAACCTGATGGTGCGTATACGTTTAGGATTCGTAAGTGGCCGTACTGTGCTATTATCCCTCTGCCCGATGATATTCGTCGTACATTGTTTAGTGGCAGCTCCACCTTAGACAGGATCGCAGTGCCCCTCGCAGGAGTTCCTATATTTACATATGAGTTATAGCCTCTGTAGTTGACGTTTACACCTGGGGTAACCTCCTGCAGCATGACAGTGTACACTTCGTGTTTCCGTAAGATGTCTTCTAGCATCTGCAGCTTGGTCGCAGAAGTGCTCCCGTTGATATTGAGGGTCAGAATCCGGTAGGTATATATCATCCTGGGGGAGGGATGTATATGGGAGGATTTCGTTCTTGGGTCACTGCCTTCCTACTGAGCAGCCTAGAGCCTTGACTTACTGCGATTTCTGGCTCTCGTCAGTGTCCTCGTGCTCGGTTTTAAGTTTCTTAGGACGAGATGAGTCTGCGAACTTAGCTGTCGTTTTGATTTTGCCTCTGGGTTTCCACTTCTTCCGTGATTGCCATAGATTATCGGCCTCCCCGACGGTTCTGCCATCACAACTGGTTCTCCTAGTATCCCTCTTTGCACTGACATCTCCTCGTCTGTTATTGTGATATTTCCCGACGTCGGTCCTGGGTCCGTTGTGCGGGCGAAATGCATGTCCTCCATTGTCTTCCTGCCCGCTGGGATTGCTATTCTCTGGTGTTCATCCTGCGCTCCTTTTTTAATGGTATCTGTGTTTGATGAGTTCGGGATTTCATTCTAAATTGCCATTTGATCGTCACTCATCTCTGCATTTTCAGGTATTTTCTGGGTTCTTTTGTGGGTCACTACTTGTTCTGTATCCGTCGTTTCCACTCTTTGCCCACCTGTTCTATCTGTTTCACGCAGTGGTTCCACCTGCTTTCGGTTTGTTGCCAGTTCGGGCTTTCCTGGCCTTGTCGTGTTTGCTACCATGTCTGCCCACAACATGGGACGCTTGCTGTTGTTAACTGGGGCCTGTCGGTTTCTACGCGGGCAGTCGATTTGTAGGTGTCCCGTCTCATTACATCTAAAGCCCTTCGTATGTTATTATTGTATCGTTGCCGGCAATCACCAGGTGTGATGGAATATGTTGTTTGAGTTTGATCTCCACTATTCACAATCCACTATAAACCTTATATCTGAATGCGTGTGTCCACATCTCATCTCGTATAGATTTAACATCGCCGAACTTTCACATGCACTCCTTTATTATGACCTCTTTTACCTCTGGAGGCAGGCACGCTTTTCGTATTCTCTTTGTACCCATACCAGCAATATTTACCTGAGAGATCTCCCCGTTCTCATGTCTGTATTCCAGTTGACCTCCTGTTGACATATATACCTCCTTCATTTGCTCCTCGCTTGAGAACTTAATATATACCCTTCTTGTGGGCCCATCTATTTGGATCATGCGTACGTCGTCTTCAAATCGCAAATTGTCATGTATCCACTCGTGAATGTTATACGCCGTAATCTTGGGGCTCCTGGTGTCGAAACTGTACATCATGGTATTTTGTCTCTCGCTCATGTTTACAGTAGACTCACTTTCACTTCACAACACTCCTAACTCACCACTCCGCTCCCACTCACTTAACCTTGAGCTGACGCTAGCTACGCTTAAACACAGCCTTCCCTCAACGCAGCTCAACGCTGACTGATTCGATCCCCGGTCCTTCCAAGCCCGTGGCGATTCACTATACTGACTGAGCTATCACGGCCCACTTTATAGTAGTGCAAACATTAATTTAAAATTGGCAGTAAAGTTTCATAGGTCCAGCTTATGTCCGTAAGCTATACTTTCACATGAGACATCCTCGGTCTGTTGTATTATACAAATAACTTGTTTAATGTTTTTATTACTAAGATGTTTTTACATCGCTTCTCTCAACGACATGTTTCGGCCTTTGCGCGGGCCATCTTCGGATTGATCACTTTTTTCTTTGCAAGGCAAACCATACAATTAGCAATGATATGTTGTTGTTATCGACGAAATCTCTTGTAACATACTCGTATATAAAACTGAATTAAAAATTGATCCCACTTTGTAACAGTATTGAAATAATGTAGTGGAAATTAAAATGTTATTACATCTAAAATACAAAGTGCAGGGTATCACAATCACGGGGGATGGTGGGGGTACCAAAATTAGGGAAATTATTTTCTATTTAGCTATGTTGTGGTTTCGTCATTGGTTTATTTCTCGTAGCGGCGTAATATTGGGTCTATAGAAGATGATGTATGGAAGTTGAAGTTCGGAAGTGTGTGACGGTGCGTATTGGACTTCGTAGTTGATCTGTATATGTATCATTGTTTAATATGGGAGAACTGCACTAAGACGTTGCATTTTAGAGTGTTTATTTTGGGCTATGATGCAGAGACTCCATCGAATATACGATAATACGAAACTGTGAATTGTGAGGATAATACAAAACTGTTCATTGTGAGGATAATACGAACCTGTTCATTGTGAAGGTAATACGCTCTTCATTGTGAGGATAATACGAGACTGTTCATTGTGAGGATAATACGACACTTCATTGTGAGAATATGAGACTGTTAATTGTAAGGATAATACGAGACTGTTCATTGTGAGGATAATACGAACCTGTTCATTGTGAGGATAATACGAACCTGTTCATTGTGAGGATAATACACTTCATTGTGAGGACAGTACGGAACTCTTCATTGTGAGGATAATACGCGGCCGTTCATTGTGAGGATAATACGAAGCTGTTCATTTTGAGGACAATACGAAGCTGTTCATTGTGAGGGTAATAATACGTAGCTGTTCATTGTGAGTATAATACGAAGCTGTTCATTTTGAGGATAATACGAACCTGTTCATTGTGATGATAATACACTTCATTGTGAGGACAGTACGGAACTCTTCATTGTGAGGATAATACGAGGCCGTTCATTGTGAGGATAATACGAAGCTGTTCATTTTGAGGATAATACGTAGCTGTTCATTGTGAGGATAATGCGTAGCTGTTCATTGTGAGGATAATACGTAGCTGTTCATTGTGAGTATAATACGAAGCTGTTTATTTTGAGGACAATACGAAGCTGTTCATTTTGAGGATAATACGAAGCTGTTCATTTTTAGGATAATACGAAGCTGTTCATTTTTAGGATAATACGAAGCTGTTCATTTTGAGGATAGTACGTAGCTGTTCATTGTGAGGATAATACGTAGCTGTTCATTGTGAGTATAATACGAAGCTGTTCATTTTGAGGACAATACGAAGCTGTTCATTTTTAGGATAATACGAAGCTGTTCATTGTGAGGAGAATACGTAGCTGTTCATTATGAGAACAATACGAAGCTGTTCATTTTGAGGATAATACGAAGCTGTTCATTTTGAGGATAATACGAAGCTGTTCATTGTGAGGATAATACGTAGCTGTTCATTGTGAGTATAATACGTAGCTGTTCATTTTGAGGACAATACGAAGCTGTTCATTGTGAGGATAATACGAGCCTGTTCATTGTGGGGATAATACGAAACTCCAGAACGCATTTCAAGGACGTAATGCGGAGCTGCTTGACCTTAAAATATGTGGTATGTATAGTAACCACTGTACTTTAAATTGTTAATAAAGTGCAGTGATAGGGGCATACATGCTACGTGGTAGGTTTCCTCGTATTATTATTAAAAAAAAAAAAAAGAACATACCTAGTGAAGCTGCCCGCCATGATTGAATTCCTTAGGCTGTAGTGTCGCTAGGAGAAATACACTTATATGGAAAATTCGAAGTTAAACGCACCAGCGGGTTGGACAAAAAAAATTCCTCACCGACTTGGATCAAAGCGTCCTTTAGGTAACTCAGAAAAGGAACGTTGTATCTCACAGCATTCGATTTTGTACGTGTGGATGGACATTCGGCCTTTGAAGATTATGATTTGAGAGAAACATAAAGCAATTCCACAACGCTGTTACACCGGAAATGGGTTATCCACATGACAAGTTGATGCATGCAGTTACGTGTCACTTCCGGTATGTCTTCCCAAGCATGGTGGGGAATGCACGCATTAGGTCACATTCTTGTTGGTACAGTTACATGTCGGAGATTTAACGACAGCCCAGTGAGGGACGTGATTGGTGACGGACCGGACGGGCGCTGTTAGCGTAAGGTTGCCGTCGTTGGAACTGTTCGGGATTACCGGCGGTTATGAAGAAAGTTACTTGGAATAAAAATCAAATATTTGTTTATATTGTAGATTACGCTGTTCTCTGTGGCTCAGTCGATTGGGAAAATCTTACTTTTCGGCAACTGTCCCGGAAAAAAAAGAACGTTTTATTGAATTTGACAGTTGGTCTGTTCATAGCACTAGGGTCTTCGAAATATGCAGCATAGTTTCGATCAGTTAACGGTCATCATGGTGTCTGAAAATACAGCTTTGTACAAAGAATATTATGTAAGTCACGATGAATGTCACAAATAGTACCTTATAATCAAGTATGTGTGTGTAATAGTTATCGTTGTATGTTGTAACGTAGAAGAAATGAATTTGGGTGCCATCATCCCGTTGTGTTTTGAATAAAATTTATTTATATGGTCGGACTAACACAACTAACAAGAATACTGTATATTCTTTGTGTTCACTACAGCATGTTTACGTTAAAGAGTACAGTTTACATTAAAGTTTACGTAAAAGAGAGAGTATCTTTCTCTTTTATATAAACTGTGCAACTGTCTGATGGTGACCCGAAAATCGGCCGCAACGTACTGTGTGAACATGAAGGACATATAATATTCCTGTTTTTTGTGTTAGTCGGAATATGTAAATGAAATAGAACCACAAGAATCTGCAACTCAGAGCTAGATAACTTATCTGTAGGGGTTATTATTACTTAAATAAGAAAAATTGGCAGTGAACAGAATTAAGTGACCAGTAAATGTCGCTGTGTCTTCATGTGTATCAGTTTAGAAATTTGCTGTTTGGGGAAGGTGCAAAAAAGGACATAACAACGTAACCAGTTCACTTGCAGTTGAACCAAAGTAATGCCTCTTTTGTTCTCTGGCACAATTTTCATGACACCACTGCTTGCAAGGCATGCATCGGATCATGCTGTCCTATGAAACCCCCTCGAACATTTTACAGAATTTACAGTCATGTGGAAAATTCGGTGGCCCGTTTGCTCCATTGTAATGTTTCTGCTTTACATTTTCATGGCGAGTATGAAAATATCTTTTTTTCCTGGTCGCTTGAAGTGCAGATCTGAATGTAACGGAGGGTTATTTTTGACAGGCCATCCCGCTGTGTAGTAACAAATTTGTATAATGCATTATATTCCGTCAATGCACAACTATATATCATTACAGTGATTATATATATACACTTATGTCACATAATGGCAACGTGTTTCGACCGTAACCGGTCATCTTCAGGCCAATAGAAAACAATGTGACCTGGGTGTGTATATATCACTGTACTGATATATAGTTGTGTATTGACGGGATATAATACATTATACAATGTAACGGAGGATATTTAGTTGCCTTCTGAGACACTTGAGGTCTCTGCTTCTATATAGTATTTCAGGGAATATGCGCTTTTGCAGGAGGTGATATTTTGTCCACGAGAACTAGAAGGAATGTATTTCCATTTCTTGTTATTTGAAGAGGCTTGACTTGTTCCTGCTTCATCTTATAACCAGTCTGAACTGGCTGTAGTACAGTCAGCTACACGAGTACTGTATACACAAGGAAACAAATTGTCTTCAATTGTATCTCGGTGTACTGACCGTGTTCCAGTAGGCCGCAAGGCTCTGATTGCTGTGGACACACAGCTGCTTTCCGGTGCGCATAACCAAAAGCATCACCCCAAGCCTGACTGACACATCCCCCAGGATTAACTCCTAACCACCTTAGAGTTCCTTCTATGTACTATCAGTGTGATCTCAGGGGCCTAAAGAAAGCCTCATCCAGTGGTTGGGGCCGATACATAATATGACCTGACGGTCACACCATTATGACACCTCTGTCTCGAGCTAATTGCAGAGCCTCAATGTTTTTGTTGTGCGTGGAATGACCATCTGATCTTTAATTAACTAAAGTTATATATGACACATTTAATATGCAAAGACGCCAGTATATCCGCTTAACGTGAAGAAAAACATTGGTGGCATTTTGTGCCGTGTGATTATATTTACGGCGAAATGGGTTGGATACTGTGTTTCTAATTTCCTGTACGGCTAATAGCCTGTTGGGGGGGTAGGGGGGGGAAAGGTTGATAATGCTGTAAGACTGCTGCCTGGAAGGAAGGGGTTTCTGAAATGCCTGGCGCACGGGGACCAGGCCGATGATGGTGCGGTGCACAAGATTTGGTCAACATCAGGGTGTTCCATGACATGTTTTATGTATATAGCATATCGCGAAACTGGAAGCCACTGGGTATGTGGCTAAACCTTACTTGTGTCAGAGCTTTAATTACGTTGTTAAAACAAGAATTATATTAGTCCTGAACGCATACAGGGTCTTCAGTTGCGTATACTTAATTACTTTTTACTTTACTTACTTGCTAACTTACTAACTTCTTGTTAACTTCCTTACTTACTAACTTTACTTACTTGTTTGCTTACTAACGTTACTTACTTGCTAACTTACTTCCTAACTTACTAACTTTATGTACTTGCTAACTTACTAACTTTATTTACTTGCTAACTTACTAACTTTATTTACTTGCTAACTTATTGACTTTCCTTACTTGCTAACTTTCTTACTTAACTAACTTCACGTACTTGCTAACTTAATTTCTTACTTACCTACTAACTCCATAAGCAGAGTCCTTCTTGAGAGACTGTCCAGTTCGCATCGAATTCCCCGAATTTGATGGAACCTGAAGATTAATTACTGCGTTTACGAGAGCCCTCCGGCTGTCCGTATTCTGAGCCAGAACAATCCAGTCCATGCCCCCCATCCCACATCCTGAAGATCTATCTTAATATCCTACCAACTAATATCTTTGGGATCCCAAATTCCTTTAAAATTTCTTTTAAATTTGTTCTATTTGTTGAGTCATAGGCTTGCTTAAAATCGGTCAGTAACAAGTGCCATTCCACATTAAGTTCATAAATTTTGTCAAGAATACATCTTGACATAAATCATCAGTAGCTGTCTTTAATGTATATCATTCCCGTTGTGTCTAAATAATACTCATCAGTAAGGATACAATCCGTCAATACGCAACTCTTTATTATAGCAAATCTAAAGAAGCAACATGTTTCGGCTGTACAAGGCAGCAATCGTTAGGCTGTATACTTCAGAACTGTAAAAAAGGAGAATTATATAGCTGTAGCCATACATCTGAAAGTAAAACCCCGTGGCCAACATCTCGCCATTACATTAAGTATTCCTAAACGTCACATCTGGAAAGCAATTTTACAGTATATAAATAACTGTAAAACACATTACTGATTATGGTAAGTGAACTTAAGAAAGTTTGTAGATGAAAATAAAAATAAAAATTAATATCCTCTTAAAGTTCACGTTTTGAGCTCAAAACCTGAAATTATGGTATGAGGGTTGATGCTTATTGCTACCAGTTGGAACTGTTCTCTAGTTTTTATTCGTACACCTTCCCAGTTTATTCTGAACTTTCAGTATCGCTTAAGAATTGCATTATTTACGTGTATGAAGCGACCTGGTAACATTACATTCCCAAACGTTTTAGTGGATTCATGAAAAATACGAAACGACAGCTCTGAACGTGATGTGGTTAAGTCTTCAGTCATCCGAGTTTCCAGCCTGCTAATGAAGAATATTTGAAATTTCAGTTCTTATACAAACTTGTGATCGTGAAGTTGTGGAATGGATGTATTCACTGATACCCAACCTCAAGTGTACCTTACTGTGTTGACAGTTATTTGCTCTAGCTGAAATCAGAACTCAGCCTTTGTCCTACAGTATTCTCGTAGGTGTTTGGGCGATGTCGTCGTCCCGGAGGGAAAGCCTTTGTGATTTGCAGACTAGGCCCATTTATGTATCAGGACTCAGACCATGGTCCTCAGTTTTATCGACGCGTTTATCGATGTCGTCCTCCGAAAGGAAAACCTTCCTGATGCTTACCCTCAATTTTAACTAGTGTTTAAAACCTTAAACGGAATCAGGGCTCGTCCTTATCCCACAGTTAAATCGTGGTGTTTTGAACGATTTCGTCTTCCCGGAGGAAAATCTCCTCGATTATTGAAGCTAAGTCTTTAAACTGCACTAATTTAAAAACAGTTGTTTAAATGGTTAGTCGACTTTCCCAGGGATTTGTTTTCGAGTGCAACTTACCAGCGATGTCTTCGGGGCTGTGGTAGAACACCGGGCGTCCCATGAAGATCCAGGAGAATGGTGGCGGATTACGGCTTGTACGAGATATCGCTTCGCTGCTCAGGAATTGGTCTGGTAGTCTGGTTCCCTGAACGCCTAGTGTAGTCTTCTTCTCAGTAAGGCTCTTCAGTGCCCTCTGAAATATTCTCGTTTGGACGACTGGGTGATTGAGTGGTGTTGCCTTGTAGTGAATCTTCGGCCAGAGCTCGATTAGCTGAAGCAGAGTGTCGTCCAGCGGGCAGCGTGGATGCGATACATTGCAGGGCAGCCCCTTCACACTGCGCCAATCGCTAGTCAACCTCTAGCAATGCCGATGATGAGTGAATCGTGAGACGTAGAATATGCTGTGTTTAAACCACTAAAGTAGACTGTGTCGAAACCCCAACTTCTGACACGAGATTTGGGACGGCTTGTATCCAAAGGAAATGAAGGTAGGTTCTCGCTGAAGACCGAGCGGTTGGCTTGTAGATGGATCCGTTAGGACACTTAAGGAATAATTTCCAAGTCCAACTTCTATAGATTAACTATATATATTTATATATATACAGGTGTCCCAGGAGGAAAGGTCAATATTCTGGGAGGTCATAGTATCGGTCATTCTAAGCAAAAATGTGTATATGAACATGTGTCCTATTCCGAACGGTTTCCGAGATAGAGCTATTTGAATGTACAACCGAAAAATTGTTGATAAGAAAGAGATATTACGGCTTCTACAGTATCGGTTAGCGAGGGCCTAACCTTATTGTTTGCCCTGAATCCTGAGCATCTCACGCATTCCTTAGACGAATGGATTTAATTTACAGTTCTTGGCTTGAAATTAATCGTGGTGCAGGGATTATTGTCCTTCCACCATTTTGAGAATTTAGGACATTGTTTGTGGCAACACCTTGAACAACAACAGTAGTACAAACAGATAAAAGTCAAACTAGTCGTAACCATCCCTACATAGGATAGGAATTAAAGGTGAAAATCTACTGTGCAATGTTTAATTTTCCAGTCTTGTTCAAGTATTAGGTTCTCTACATCCTCTCCCTTGTGACTGGCAATCCTTAAATCGTCGAGTGAACTGGTAACACTTCTTAGGGGTATGTGTAAGTGTAGCTCATTTAATTTAAATATGTTGTCTACACCGCCACAACAGTCATATTCCAAAGACAAAGGGGAATGACATCCTTACTTGTGCGGTTACTAACCAACGTTGAATGTGATTGAATGAGGATCATGTTTCCATAGGCCTTGCACATAGAATTTAATTGTAATTTCCCATTTCCCAATAATTTGACGTCTGTCGGTTCGTGCTTTGAACACAACACAGTTAAGGAAACATATGATTTTGGGGCAACATATAACCATTCATTGTTGTCTCGCTGTGTGCTCAGTGTGTGGTTTAGTTCTACAATTCGTTGGCAGCAGGAGGCAGGGATAGACCGAATGAGCTGTTTCATCTGGGCTTCGCTATCTTCGTCCAAGTGAGTTAGCTGCACTGGCTGAGTCTGCTTGCACACCTTCTGAGTCTTGCTTGCAATATTACGTAAATTAATTCCGTCTGCCCCTAACCCTGTGAAGTACCGTTTGGCGGGATCCATCAACGGGTAGTCATGTTCAGGTTGGATACATAAATTTTGAATCTGTTCCCCCTTATCTTAATAGGAAGGGGTAAGATATGATACAAATTGTAAATCATACTGTTTGTTAGGGGTAGGCGAATTACATACACATGAAAATGATCCTTTAAAAATACATCAATGGAAGCAATTCTTCACAGTGAATGTTGGTAAGTGGCACTCGTGGGAATAGGTAATGAAAGGCCACTTGGCATGTCAGGTTGATTAATTTTTACTTGCTCCACAATCTGAGCTGGTGTGACAAATTGTGGTTCAATCACGCCCTTTTGCGAATTTACAACTGCATCAATCAAAATTTCATATTCCCTACGGCACTCGTCAGTTGCTCTGTTCAATTGCATAGCGTGTTCGGTAATGGTCAATAACAATGAGTAAGCAGTGAACATTTCCTTAGTTTTTCCATCCTGCTCATTAACATGCTTAGCTATTTCTTCTAAACCCTTAGCCAAAGATTTTTCATTTTCAGATACCGTCAGTAGTGTAGAATTTACGGACCTAAGGCTAGTTTTTACTACCGTAATTTGTTCCTTTGAAAGTTTAAAAAGTCCAGGTGCTCGTTTTCCAAATGTGAAATTTTGTCGGTATAATATTTAGCATCTTCATTATCCAAAGTTCCAAGCAAAATCTTACTTATTCCTCCAATAAAATTAAATACGCCTCGCTTATCGCGAATGTGGATAAGTTAATATTCATTCCTTGTTAACTGCCTAAGTATTAATCTTAAGCCATTGACTTCCTACATTGGCCTGTCAGTTTGACTATGATATTCAAACAACCTGTGTAATTAGCCCTAAATTTATGTTCATGCCTTTTACAAAAGTCAACGGACGTCTGTGCATAATTCCTTACAGTTCTGAATTTATCAACTATTTCTATATTTATGTAAGTAACAACCTTCCATTCGGTGCTGTACAAGTGTGCCTCTGCAATATAGTCATAATACAATCCTGCTGTTTCCTTAAATTGCTGCACAGTGACATCCAAAGAGTACCGAATAGGTCACTAACAACACGCAGGCAAACCACAGTTTGCGATTCATTCCTGCAATTCGACCAAAAAATGGTTTTAATCTATTGGCTTGAACCTTCAGTGTTTTGTTTCTGGGTAATTGCAAGGTAATATTCACACCATCAACAGAGATGATTTCATAAGGACCTATGTAAGACGCACTCAATTTCGAAGATCTACCTCGACGTACCTTCTCGCCGTGTAGCAACACCTCGCCTACGGCGAACAACGGAACATTTGTATTCTTGTCATAATACTCTTTGGTCCTTTCTTTCCTAGCTTTCAGGTTTGATCTCGTTACTTCATAGCATGACTGTAATCGGGACTGAAGCTCATGAACATAACTGTTATTATTATATCTAATTTCAGGGGATCGCTCTGTAATATACCTGGTATATTAGGCTTTCTACCAGAAAGAAGCTCATGAGGAGCGAACCCGGTACTGGAGTGTGGAGTGGTGTTGAATACAAAAGTGGCGTAAGGTACTGATCCCTCGGGTACCTCAACCAACAGGTTAGGAATACTTGGTTGTTAATCCGAGGACTGGCACATACTTCTCCCTCGATCTTTTGAGCGACCGGACTCTGATTGTAGGGGTCTTATCGTGAACAACACTCAATGAAATTGCCAAGTAATTGTATTCTCAACATTAACTCAGAACATAAGGAAAAGCAATAACAAATTAAAGAAAATGGTTACTTCAAGATGCATACTTCAATTTTGCACACAGCCGATCATGACCAGTGCAACACCAATATGCATTATTGGCATGGCACAAGCTTACCACTAATATACAGAACGGCCAATCGAAGAAATAGTACAACGGCAGTACAATCTTGGCTCAGGCAAACTTACGTCTCAACATTATGGTCAGCCGATCAAAACGTACACATGGCACCAAATACACCGGTCGGCTCGCTTCAACGTATAACGTGCCTCAAATATAAGGTACACAGAAGGCAGTATAAACACCAAGACATTACTTTGTCTCGTAAGAATGTATAACATGGTACAACTTACGGGGAGGTACGCCTGCACCAACCCCCTTCCGAGGCAGACGCCAGGCAGACGTCGGGATCCATAGCAACACGAAAAACCAAACTTGAATTTAGAATAGCAAGGGTCCAAAACTGACTTTACCTGCTAAACATATCCCGAACACCTGCGTAGCTCTTCTCGGGGAACGGTAACTGAAGAACGGAGCTTCTGCTCCCGGGCGGCCCGAGAGGTAGATCAGTTGAATCCAGGAAGACGAATCGATTAGAAGTTGAGTAGTGAAGTATGTCAGAATCGTAACATATAAGGAAAACTCCGGAAACGTATGATAAAATCAGTGCTGTTGATAAAATGTGGTAGTGGCTTCATATGCAATTCAGAATCCTGTTTTGGTCCGTCTAGTGTGCTTGTCGGAAGTGTTGCACTTGCACTATAAAAGCAGTGTGGTTCATATTGGGAGAATTAGAAATGCAAATGCATTGTGTGAATAAGTTGTATGTTCTTTTGAAATGAGTTGGTACCTTTGTGCCTTTGAGGATTGAAGCATTTGTTTCTGGAGTCTTTCAGAATGTTTTGTTTGGATGCGTCGATTTGAAGTTCATCCCCTACTTCAACCAGAGCAATTATATTGTGCATTTGTATCGGTATTCATAGCGAGAGCGCAGAATGCTAACAACTCAGCTGCGAATTATCGAGGGAACGTGAACAAGGCGCGACTGCCCGTTGAGAGTGGCCATAATTGGAATCTCTGCGTGCAACTTTCTGCTCTCACGGGCAGCGGCCTGCATAACTCATATCATGATTTTACGTTAGGGTAGACATCTAAAATTCGTGGCATTTCCGGTACAGAATGTTGGCGGAATATTGCTTAGCACTTCTCCCTCATATCCAGGAATTGTCCTAGTCCTCACACATCAGAGCACAGTGGTAATCATATGTACCACATGAGCTGTGATTTGAAATAACTGTGCATTTTTCTCGCAGTGTGTATTTGTACTTTTCATATTCTTATAGACAGTGGCGTTTATTTCACTAAATACGTACTACAGGGAGCACATAAAGTCGTACAACTTTAACTGTGAATGTATACATCATAGAAGCATACTGTAAACGTCATATAAGAGTTTAATTCTTACAAACTTGAAAGAAGGCATCACGAAGTACTAGAAAGAATGTATATTAAAATTAATTATATATATCAGCACTATCTATTTATTTATATATAAGGCTACGTGTTTCTTTCTATCAGTCGGTCATCTTCAGGCCTACATAGTAGACTAAGTCATTGGTGCTGTGTGCACATTGGGATCCCAATATGTTTGCATTACTAAAATGCATAAAATTTTATTAATAATTAATTCTTACAATGTTAAGGCAGAGCAGTTAAAATTATTCGACTTCAACATAACGGTCGTCATTTAGGACACATCTTTCAAAACGAAATTCCCACCCGTTGAAAACATTCTTCAGTTGCTGCTCACGGATTTCATGAATAGCACTCGTGATTCCGACCTTAAGTTCATCCACAGGACGTTATTTTGATATGCACAACTGCTTTAACGTGGCCTTTAGTTGGATCAGATCAGGCATGCTAGGTGGCCAAGCAGTTTGTTATTTCCAACTGTCGCAGCACGATTCCATGCAGAAATTTACCGTTCTGAAGTCTTGTTGTTTTCTGACCTATGTTGCTGTGTGTCCCGAATGTCTTTAAGAAGGATCGGTATAAAGGATGTGAATAATGCGTTGTGTATCTGGTAGAGATAGTGTGACGTCATTCTTTGCAGTGAATTCAGGAACATTTACGTGTGAACAGTGTAACCTGTGACCCTCAAGTATGAGCAGAACATTTTTTGCTTCCCTTCTTGGTATATTTGACCGCCTCTGTGGTCTAGTGGTCAGAGTTTCTGGCTACAGATACAGAGGTCCCGGGTTCGATCCCCGGCGCTACCAGATTTTCTGAGTAGTAGTGGGTCTGGAACGGGGTCCACT
>Ga0123352_10007520_pt1 | contig 16823 bp, 6 predicted proteins | sample TergutLab28metaG_FD_89700 | JGI IMG/M metagenome (GOLD analysis project Ga0123352, IMG submission 89700) | Labiotermes labralis P1 segment gut microbial communities from Petit-Saut dam, French Guiana - Lab288 P1 | ecosystem: Host-associated > Arthropoda: Insects > Digestive system > Gut ... | reverse complement strand
TTTTTTAAAAAATTTTGTGGGAAACAAATATTTTTTAATTTTTTTTTACAACCGGGCCCCTCTTCAAAACATAGAGAAACCCCCCCCCCCCCCCAAAAAAAACCACATGAAACGGCGTTTGGGGATTCGGACTGAGTTACACAACTTGCTGCTATCATGCAATATTATTAGAATGAGCAAGTGAAAGGGGAGTGGATGGTGGGGCACGTAGCACGCGTGAGGGCGATGAGAAATATACAAAGAAATAAATTAACTGCGACATGATGGTGTGGAAGGAACTACAATAATAAAACGTCATAGATATAGAATATGCCCCAGTGGCCATCTCTTCGGAATATAGGAACGAGCACCAGAATTCCATTAGAAGTCAGAAATATCTAGACTTGCTGAAAGCCAATCAGCTAAAACAGTCAGCATCACGAGTTTATTTTAACGGTTTGACAATACGTGCGGATTTCAATGTTACAAATATTAGTTTTGTTACTTTCAAGGTCTGGAGCTTCTTCTAAGGTAGGGAAGATTTGACATGATTGCTATAACGAGGTTCTGCAGAGAAGGTCGTAGGTATGGCTCTATTTTGGACACCCTTTAAGCGGGAAGGATGAGAACTACGAGTGCCGTTACAGCGGGTGTGGGGGCAGCTAGCGGGCGGCGCTAGACAGCCCGGACCGGGTTACCTACTTCTGTCTCAGATCCTTGTGGGAGTAGGTGACAAACAAGTTCAGGGACGCAAGCTCCACATTCGACCATATTAGTCATTAATTTCATATTATTTAATGTCACTCTTTCGTTTCCAGGCTAATGGAGTAGGCTGAAGATTCATAAAAGATGTCTTTAATTTATACGTCTCCTTGCGACACGTATACCAGGTTTATAGGGAAGATATACAACATGTGCTGAGTTAACAGTATATCACACCAACGTTTAGAATCCCACATGCTCATTTGGACGTCCAATGTGCTTATTTCCATATTTTTGCTATCGGCCTATTGCAACCGATTGTGAGTATTTTATTACCACATTCGTTAATCGAGAAGGGGGGTAATGGTTCAGGATATGGCACTGCGTTACTGGGTAACTTGTTCCCGACGTTTCGAAAGAAAGAATTTCAAGGACCCTTCGAACTCCAGGCCCTTGAAAAAGAAGGCACTACATTCCTTCGGAATGTCGGTAACCGATTACCCCAAGACGCCGTGTCACTTCCCAGGGGACAGTGATGTACCACCACGGATGATAAATTACGAGTAAATGAGTTATCTAAGACTTTCCAACTAACCCAACTTGCTTCATGGAGTAGGGTCATCTAGACGCTTATAGCAGCTTAGCTGGAAAATAAATTACCCGTTTTTATAGAATCCGAAAACTAATCACTGCGTTCATCACTGCAGCTGGCGTCTGGGTTCAGTCCTGACCTCTTTGAAACGCATTCATGTCCTTAAACTTACTTGTTTCAGTACGATATAAAGTTATTTTTTCATCTACGCCTGGTATTTCCGTTTGGTTCTTCCAGTTAGGCTTCGTGTTTAGTATTTTAAATACATATATCTCCAACCCCGGGGGTACACGGTGGTGTAGTTGGTTGAGGCACTGCGCTACAGGCCGGAAGGTCGCGGGTTCGATTTCCGATGTTGTCACTGGAATTTTTCTCACTCAGCCTCTAACAGAAATGAGTACCAGGAATATTTCCTGTTGTCTTGAAATCTGGAAGCCTCAACCTCCTGGAAGCCTCAGGGCTTGTCCAGGCCTGTAATGGGATTGCTCTACCTTTATCATCAAACCGATGCGCCTTACATGCAGCGCCCTTCTCACCATACCTGGCTGGATCGACCCAGCATTATTCAGTGGAGAGTACAAATTATAAAGCTCAGCACAATACATTGCCTTACATCAGTCAGGCACACCCAGAACCCTCAATCTATATTTGTACCACAAAGTAAGAAACAAACCATGCAAATTCATTGAAATATAATTTTCTTCCGATACAATCTGAGACAGATATCTTCACACTATTCGGCTAAAATGTAAAGTTTATGAATAAAAAAGACGCTTAACAGACGGCAGCGGAATGACATTAAGTCAGATGAATTTGTAAATGCCCTGGTGGCGTAAGCTAAAGATGGGCTACAATTAGAGTGTTGAAGAGATAAAATATTACAATCTTTAATTTGTCCTAGTCGTTGCTTATTATCGGCTGCGGTGGCATTATACAGTTGTATCAACAAAAGCGAAAATGATACTAATAAAAAATATTTTGCCTGTACTAATTTTATTGTACTCAACTGTAACGACAATTACGTACTACTGTCACTACTATTATCACTACTACTACTACTACTACTACTACTACTGCTGCTGTTGCTGTTACCGCGGCACCGAAGCTGACATTTGAAATTACATACTTCTATCTTCATTAGTTCATATATTCAAGTGTTCTATTGGCTGTTTATTTGTCCCGCTAAAACATTTTGTATTAGAATGAGTTCTTACCACCTGCACAGTACAGGTGGTGGTTCTTACATGTACTGTACTCACCAATTCGGAATGCATCTGTTTGTGTGCTTATTGATGAAGATCGGCTTTACATTATGGCCCCAACTGAGTAGGCTTCGTTGCCCTCTTTTACTTGAGAGCATCATGGTCTTAAAATGTTGCATTCAAAGAATGTCTTAATACCAACACATCAGCACACTTCATGAATTTACATACCTTCGAAAACTCGCTAGTAACTCAGTGTATCTGTAGAGTTCGTTTATTGTGACTGTAATTACAATTTTATATAACAGAAGACACACAACAAAGTTTTATTTCTGCAAGTAATATAACATCATGCACAGTTGTTAAGCTTCTTGGCCCATAAAAATCCTAGCGGACCTGGCGAACTGACCCACTCTGCGTACGTAGGGTGGCAAGGGCAGGACACGCGGTAAGAAATCACCACTACTTCCTGCAAAATAACCCCCCTCCCCAACAACGCAGACCTCAAAGGCAGGAAATGTATTTATTCTTCATTTCAAACTTTCGCCCTGTTCTGAATGTCGCATGCTTTATTCTGGGTAATTCCCTGGCTTCTGAATTTTATATACCGACGTTTCGGAACACACTGTCTGTTCCATCTTCATAGGCAGGTAGGTCAATTTGATCAGATTCACAGTGCAGAACCCTTCCGCTATGATACGATCAGCAGTAATTAACAAGGTGACTAGTGTCAAGTGAGAAAAGTGAGATTTATCTCTTATCAGTTACAGCGCCGAATCATTCGATCGGAATATGTCAAACGAGAAAATTGTTCCGAATGACGAAAATGTACTGAACACAGAAGCGCAGGACGGGAAAGTAAAAGTGTTCACATTACAGACAATAATGATCTGAATCAGCTTGAAGGGTTTGGTAGCGTGAGTGAACGCAGATTTTCCTACGTTTCAGGCAACTTTGCAGTTGACATCCTCAGGCTGCATGAAGGGCCCTTACACAGGTCTGGGAGCGGCTCAACCTCGACAGCCGACCAAAATCATTACCCGCAAAAGACTAGGATTTAGAATTACAAAACAAAAGGTGAAGAGGCAGGATTTTGGAAGCGGAAACTACAATAATTTATTTAAGAATGGAGCTTAAAAGAAAATAAAGTTCATCTGTGTTTTTGAACGTGTCAACAAAACTGAGAAACATAATTCTGACTGGGAAAGTGTAAGAACAGAGGGGAATGAAAATATAAACAGCAAAAGGCAATTCAAAGTAGAGCATTAGCAGAAGCAGTGACAGTGAATACAATGGATGTGGGGATGGAATATCAAGAGCAGAATAACGACAAGACATTAATATATCGTGCATATGAGTGGTTTATATCACAGCGAACTTTACCGAGACAGGAAAAGAAGTATAACGCAATATTGGAGCGCGTTCGTGCAACTAATGCTGCAGTGGACGAGCAGTAAGTAATATATATTCTGATTGTGTGTTTATAGCCTTAGGTACCCAGCATGAAATGCGGATGTGTTTTATTGTTACCTGTGCCCTGCCCGGCTTTACCATATTTTTCCACTTTATCTCATAAACGGCACGATATTCGAAAAATGTTATGGAACATAAAAGCGTTTTGATTTTCTCTACGACGTTTGTCTGAAAAATTCCTCATTCTAAGAAGAATCGGAAGGTATGATCAAAAAGTATATTGGTCTTCATGTGAAGTACCCGTTTTTCTTGTCAGATTTTAATGAAACTTGAATTTTCAAGACAGATTTTCAAAAAATAATTAAACTACAAGTTTCATGAAAATTCGTCTAATGGGAGCCGAGTTTTTCCATGCGGACAGACAGACAAACGGACATACATGATGAAGCCAACAGTCACTTTTAGCAATTTTGCAAACGCGCCTAAAAATTGCTTGTGAAAATTATCAACACTTCAGTCTACTACGGAAAGTACACATCAGTTCAAGATCTATTTATACAGACTGTACTTTCTGGAGGCTTAAAGAAAACATTGGTGTGTCGTTGTACAAGCCACTCTTTATAACCTTTGCTTGAAAATTTCACAGGCAAAAATAAATAAATAAGTAAAAGACACTGAGACATTTGTAACAATACATTTTGTAACTCTAACTTAAATGTGACAGTCACAGCCAGTCTGTCACAGTTACTATTTCCCTCGCTCAGTCACTCAGTCACACACTACAATCATTACTTCCATATTAGCTTCACCTCAACCACATCGCATTTCCATTTGCTGAAAACAGCAGGTTATTTGTCTTCCCCACTATTGAAGTCTCCAATATATTGTAACAAATCTGCAAACCGCACACATAGGCTTTGGCATGGCGTTCTTTACTTCCTAACACAGACTGCACTTTGGACTCTTAAATGTGTTTCCATTTAAGCCCCTAAGAAAATTACGACTTTCCCTTTGCATATTTTCATGAAACTCGCAAATTCTGAGCAAGGCTGCGATCTGGTCTCTTATAAGGGATTTCACGAAAATCGGAAAATAAATATAGAACCAACACGCCTCAAGTCAGCACAATACAGCCTACACAATAACACACCAAGTAGTCGCAAGGTCCTGAAGATGGATGTATTAACATCCGAAACATGTTGAGCAGAAAATTGACATAATAAAGCAAGTGTCATCAAGTTGGTCAAATATCAAGTACGCTTAAGATAGAAAGTGCGTATAGCAATTTATATAAACCCCTGTTTCTGTATGATTTCCATTCTGCCAATTTCACAAAACTCTTCACTCAGTAAATTCTTCTGCACAATTACTTTAGTGATTTTTATCGAAATCGGACGTGATAGAATGAAAAAAGAGCAAAATATCATTAATTACATTAAGTAAGCATTGTATTCACTGTAGAAATTTTTACAAAAGTCTAGATTTTATAGAGCAATGGATGGAGTTCTAGCACTAAAGGAATATAAATACGTTACGACTTTACGAAAAGAAAATCATTCACGCTCTTCGGTAAGGTGCAACTGTCACTGCGGCGATTTCACGAAACGCAGGCTTATTGACAACTTTCTATTACGAACTTTTTTACCGAATTACGAAAAAAGGTTGTTTGCTGATACAATATCACGGAAAGACGGACGGATGTGGTTTACACAGCAGGCGTTATCTGTTTCTTCGTAAAGAACACCAGTGTCTACTGGACGGATATCACTCACCGGCTCACTACGCCAGAAGATTGTGTACAGCTCAGAAACGAGTTGACGGCTGCTAAAACACTTTGCTAAGGATTATACAGTGTGTTTATTACAGCATTACATTTAGCGTCCTGGCATCAAGGGACGGAATTCTTAAGCAAAAATATTTATTGACGACATCCCATAGATGTTTGGATACGTAAAAAATCCTGACTTCTACAGCCATAAATATAAATACCTTCGGCTACTGAATACATCAGACTATATTTTTAATAATCTTAACACCAAGTTTTAGTCATTAATATGTTACAGCCACACACACACATATATATATATATATATATATATATGTGTGTGTGTGTGTGTGTGTGTGTGTGTGGAGACTTCCGATCCCGTGATCGCACGGTCTACGACGCTGTTCTGCGGCCGCTCGCTTGTTGGGATTGTGTATTCGAATTCCGCCTCGGGCATGAATGTCTTTCTCTTGTGATCGTTGTTTGTTGTTAGCTAAAGGTTTCTGCGGCGGACCAATCACTTGTCCAGAGAAGTCCTGCCCAGTGATAATGAGGACGCTCTGGCCCACTTGGTTTGTCAAGCCATAAAAAGAAGATTGAGACTAATATTTAACGAAAAACTGCAAACGTTAACTACATCTGGCGCCGCTACATTCTACATACAAACAGTGGCATATTCGATGCTCCCTAATATAATTGCAATCTCATACACATGGTCCCTGGTATTCGTGTCCCTGATGATGGCTTGATTGAGCCGAAACATGTCGGAGATAATGTGACACGAAATAACAAAATTTAGGTATATTACCTAATTTAGTGTATTCAGTTGGATTCTAGTAAACACTTTCAATTCAGATTTAATTTATCTGCCAATTAAGTGTCGCCTATGATAGAAAAATAGTGTACTTATGTAACTACAGTTATATGTAACATACGTTCCTTCTGTTTTCCATGCTCTCTTTCTTCGTTTCTGTGTGGTAAATGCTAATAGATCGGACAGGGTTTTGTATAGAAATCTGCGGGGAATCTGAGCTTTATTTTTACTGGGCAAACACTTTCGGTTTAATTCATGAAACTATTTTAGGATACTGACAGAAGTCAATAACCACGTGACATCACAGCCGTAAATAACAAAAAAATATAATGTAAAGTCATATTTTACGTAAATTGAATTGAATTTTAATTCAGTATAGTTCCATATTTATTGTTTGCAGAGTACAAATTTTCATATAATACACAGTACGTAAGTTCACAAGAATGTTGATTGTTATAGTATGTATCACATTAGGATTACAAATTTTCATTCTTTAAATAGACTACATATTAAGAAACACGAGACAAAAAGAGGCGAAAAACGAGGCTTTGGACAGCCTTCCAAAGACTTTCATACTTGTCTATGTTAATTCTCGTTTTATTTATCACACTGTTGCTTGAAGAATAAGGAAATTCACCTAACATTTTAACCTACAGCAACCTGTGGATGAAAATATGAGATTATTTGCCAGTTACACAAATTTAACTTTCAATAATGAGCCAAACATGAAAGCTGTCACACTCACGTAGAGGCCTGCTCGAATGTGGGCCTACTACAGATTTATTGAGAAGATGTGCAAACTAAGTCTTGTTGAAACAAAACAGGCCCACAATGTTAATCATTGTCGAGTTGGGCAAGAAACTAGCCTGTTAATTCCTGGTATACATTTCCGTTAAATGTGTTCTCGTAGCAGAGCGTGCCAGTAAGTCGGCGACGCGTAACAGCACATCTATTCCCAATTTTTTGACAATGTAAGGGCGTTTCATGAAAAACGTCAGGCTTTTCTTTATTCGATATTCTCGACCCTATTTACGTAACTATTCAAGTGAAACCAAACTTCATTGCTGGAGAAAACATGACCCAAAATATCAATTTCTATCCAGTCCAAGAAGAGGCGAAACCAGCGAAAATAATGTAACCTTTTTACTTTGCTAAGTTTTCAACTTCGTTTTACACTAATAAGACAAGAATTAGGTCAAATTTTTCAACAATACTGCTCATAATTAAACACTTTATTATCCAACTAATGCACAATATATAATACAATTAAAATTATAAAATATTTAAAAGTGCTCCTTTTTAAATATTTTATAATTTTAATTGTATCTACATATTAAAAATTGTGCATTAGTTGGATAATAAAGTGTTTATTTATCATTGATGCACGGTGCCAACATGAAGAATACAGCACATGCTTTAAGAACATCCACCTTTCGCGATAGGAGCCTTCTCAGTTACTTTTTTGGACGAATGCAAGAATATTTGATTAACATCAAGTCTCGTTCGGTAATCCGTGATGGGCGTTCCGTTCCTTTTTGTCACAAACAAAATCATCTTTCACGAAAACGAGTTACTTGCCAGGTAATCCTCGCTTTATGTCATACTGGCAAATCCGTCTCGAAATTCAGTTTGAAAGTTCATGTTGCGAACCGGAACAAAATTATTTCTCTACTACATTCAAAAGTTCCTACAGGGACACTTAATGAGAGCTTCCTCACAAACAAATTAGTAAAAATATGTCTATGCTGGTGAATATAGGAATCGTTGTTACGTATCTGGAATTTATCGTACTGCCACTTACGGAATTTTGTATTAATTACGTAGGGTTACTTACATGAGCGAAAAAAGCTAGTATATACAGGATTTGGTAGTTTTTTAATCATCCCGTAAAACACAAAGTACTTCGAATTCAGTAATAATTAGCGCATTTATAACGTTCCAGGTGCATGGGTAATGTGTGAAAGGAGAGGAATAAGACACAGGGCTATTAAGAGAAATAGTTACTCTGGTAGAATTCAAGAAAACCTACGAGTCGATTGGCCGGTGAAGAATCAACTAACCTTTTACATAAATCGAATTTTCTTTGCTCTCTTCAGGACATTTCGCCACTGCAACATATCCTATTCTATCTTAATCCAGTCCCAGACTTCTCATCATGTTTTATTTTTACCATTCCAGTCAAGCTTCTCGCTAAAAATCAGCCTGTTTGAAGATTTCTCACTGCCATTCGTTTGGTCGCCCTAACATTAGGTGAAGACTAGAAAGCATGAAGATTTTTACAACGTGATTTCTTATTCCCTTGATACTTCTTCCCGCTTATTACACATTTACTTGTTCCCTTACTCAGTCTTCTAAGAACCCTGGAGTCTTTTACGACAAACTTCCAGACATTACTTTCCTTTTAGCTTAGCCCCTCCTCTGTGAGCCCTTGTAAATCACTCATTACACCTTCCACCTCCCCGGCCCCCATTTTATTGCACCTCGTGGTCTCCTTTCAAGTATTTCGTTAGTCACCCCTTTTCGATCTTGTAACACTTTCGGATTTCTGTCTTCCTTTCTACGCTTTATCGGTTCAACAAAATTCTCAGAGTTAACAGCCATAAGTAAGCCCGATTGGTCTGAAAATCTGTGCCTGTCTAACAGTCTGCACACAAAACACCTCGAGAACCGCTGAGTTTTTCATGAAATTTGACACTTCAGAATTGAACGAAAATTTGTCGATCCATTTTAGTCTTAGTGACTATCGCAATATATTAACAACCACTTTACATGAAGACCTACGTGCCGTTCTGGGCGTAGAAGCTTTCCATTCTCTGCGCATGCGTACTGTACACTGTATCACGCCTTAGACCAACACGGAAGTTCGGAAATTCACTTTTACGTTTTAAACTGCATGTGCCGAAAATGGAAATCTGTGCCCGACGTGTTTTGTTTTCTTCGTAACCCAGCAGCAGTCATACAAATGAGAATCCAAGGAACTGCGTATCAAATGTATCCCTGTTGCTAAGATTCTGGGAAAACACAAAATGTATGTTGAAATAGATATGTAACGGAGCGAACGCGCCATAATATTTATGCTACGTATATACTTCTTAACTTTTCAATCCTCATTTATTCCGTCGTGTTGCTGCTACAATCCTACCACTTTAATTCCCCTTCCCGTGCATAATTTTCACTCTAGCCGTGTTGCTTCCTTCCGCTAACGTCTTAAAATCTTCATCAAGCGAATCGTTTCTTCTCTGTCCTTTTTCATGACCAATTACGCCCTTCCTACAGCACTGTTCTGACGTCCACTAATTTATCAAAACCATTATTCATCCGCCCTTCTTCACCCCCCAGAAAGATGTTCCCATTTCCTCACCAGACCCTCTCACAGTCCCTTCTGCTTATTTTAATTTTTGACATATTTCTAGCCATTTTTCCCACAGTCCTTTAGTACTGTGATACTCTCTTAAAACTGATATGTACTGCTGTCAACCACAACAAATTTTGTTATTCTTATCAATACGTGCTAGATAATTTTCACATTCGTAAGGTGCATCTTTATATTATCAAAGTTTTATTTATTCACCAACTGATGCACTAGTGAGTTGTCTTAAAAACAATATTAAAATTTACATTAAAACAGCTCCCACATGTTTCGGTGTTACAGTTACACCATCATCAGGGAGTGCATTAATTTGTGCTTACTGAAGTTACAGTTGTTAAAATAGTCTAATAAAATACGAGTACATCGGTGTGTGGTTAATACGGTGGTAGTGTGGCTGCTTATATTAGGTCCTTATTGGTGTCTGTGTGTTGTTCTGTTGGGCAGTAGACTACTGCCGAACAGTGCAACATACAGACACCAATAATGACCTAATATATGCAGCCACACTACCACCGTATTAACCACACACCGACGTATTTTATTAGACTATTTTAACAACTGTAACTTTAGTAAGCACAAATTAATGCGCTCCCTGATGATGGTGCAACTGTAACACCGAAACATGTGGGAGCTGTTTTAATGTAAATTTTAATATTGTTTTTTTAAGACAACTCACTAGTGCATCTGTGGTGAATAAATAAAATTTGACGTGCTGGACATTTCAGACTTACTGACCAATTTCAGGCATGTATTTAAATGTAGGAGGATAGTCTGTACGACAGAAACTTGTAGCATGTATTGAAAAGAATAATAAAAATATTGTGAATGACGGCAGCACGTGTCAATTTTAATTATATACCACAAAGTGATGACTTTAAAAAATAACAAAAAAACTGATATTATATGTAGATTATTTTAATTTAAAAAAGTCCCTAAACAGAATCTGCATCACCTCGGGTTCCAGATCAATAACATTTGCTGCCCGTTTTCACAAACCATCATGTGGTCAGCTCGACTTTCAGTAAATACAAACCACAGACCGCCGTATTTCCTTGTGTATCTTCTTGTGAGAAACGTTCGAATTCCGGAAAATAAAATTATTGGTGACGGAAAGGTCAATATCTCCATGCACAGTCACTGTAAGTTTAATTAAGACTCCACCATAGAAGCAGTCTGCACTCATACTGTCCTCTTCTTCAACTGATGAATGAAGATGCACTGTCCTGGTATTATCAAACGTCCTTCTCACACGTAGGCTACAGCCTTTCATTCTCTGCCTACAAGCTAACTACCTCCAAGTATGGGTGATTTCAAGTTTCCGCCTGGAGTAAATAAGATCTGCGCTCTTCTGAGATGTAATGCAGCGCTGGTTGGTAGTTTTTACCGACGTTTCGGTGCAACATATCAGTCCCATATTCGAGGGTCAAAATTTTAAGAAGTCCCTTGAAGACAGATTTTCCCAAAACGCCGGTAACACACTACCAATTCATGCTGCGTAAAATCCCAGAAGAGTGCAGACCTTACCTCCAAATTAAATTCATTATGATCGTCATATATCAAACGTATTTTACACAATTTTTCCGTTAGGTGGAGTAAAATCCCTCATACTCATTACCACATAAGTTTCCTTTTTTTTTTCCTTGGTCTGCTACAATACTAATATTTTATTTCCTTATTCACATTTTCAGTTGTCTTTAAGCTCCTGTCCTGGATACAAACTGCATATTACAAGAAACAATAAGTAGCTCAAGGGTGAACAAATCCCAAGTGCCAAGTCACCATGGCCAATAAATTATGTATGACGTCGCCTAATATTTGTGATTACTCAGTACTGCTCTCGCTGCATGTCACCCTTTGGCGCCTAGAATTTTGAGGTGGCTGCGAGCTTGTGTTGGAAATTTATGCACTCCTGAAACTCTTATCTGCTTGTCCTCCTCAAATTTTCCGCAGTTAATTCGCCTCGGCTTCTGAATACATACTCTTTTCTGATACCTCTTCGCCATCCTGAGATCCCAAGTAATCCCCACCCTGGCAGACTAGGAGGTAGGTACATACCTCTCCACCGACCTCAACACGTCGACCGGTCTATGGGCGAACCTAAACGGAAGTTTCGCCCACCGCTAGCTAATCTCCCAGGTGATTAAGACACGCTAAACTGGCAAACACGTAGTGTGAGTGGGAGAGGTTGAGGAAGAGCGTGGGACTTCCCTGTCTGAGCTACAAATATTCTAATCTGCACTTCGTTCTCCATCAGTTTCAATCTATATTCTTTATTTTACGCACTCCGTCCTGTTAATGTGCTTCAGAACTCCGTTTTCCAACTCTCTGTACCCTCCATTTGTCTTTGCTCGTGTCGGCAGTTGGCACACACCATAATGATATGACCTCCTTCTGCCTTGCAGACTTCCCTTTGAACATGGTTTCATAACATGCCGTTTTTAACACCACTGACAATATTTAATATGCATATAATTCCTCAATGCCGGTCCCAGTGGCCGTGCGGTCTAACGCGTAGGTCTGCGGTCGCTCGCCTGCTGAGATTGTGGGTTCGAATCCCACCCTGGACATGGAAGTTTGTCAGTTGTGAGTGTTGTGTGCTGTCAGGTAGAAGTCTCTGCGACGGGCTGATCACTCGTACAGAGGGGTCCTACCGACTGTGGTGGGTCGTTGTGTGTAATCTAGAAACCTCGTGAATGAGGAGGCCATGGCCCACTGTGGGCTGTCGCGCCAAAAATAAATAAATATATATAAAATTCCTTTATATATAAAAGAATACCACAGATACCACAACTCTGCGGCATTCTGTGAATAATACTGCCAGTGTCAATATAATATGGTTGATCTAGGGACCGGGCGGTACGAGTAAGTAATTTACTTTCACTGTTTTCCGTTCATTCTTCTATTTACAATTCTGTCACGTTTAACATTTGTAAAGTGGGTCCTGAAGTCGGAGTTAGGAACAATAAAAACTACCACTTCCATCTCAACACAGAATAAGTGCAATTTTTTGGAGTGGAAGAAAGGACTAATGATAGATAACCTGTCAAAAATTGTGAAACATGTTCCCTTTTATAAACTTTTGATGCTGCTTATTGTTTTATACTACCTTCGAAGTTTATGGGCCCTTCTTTTGTCGTATGAACTGTTTTAAAGCTCCCAGCTATAACTGATTTCTTCTCAAGTCGGTCACATTCGGTATTAAAAGAACCGTGGCTTATCGATTCAACAAAATGGCTGAGATTAATTCTGTGAAGGGCGTAGGACAAAGGAAAACAAGGGAGGAATAATTTCAGCTTCCCAAATGCCGCTTTTCATAATTAAAAGTGATTAAATTATAATAAAACAATAATAATAACGCAAGAGTCCTTTGTCTGATCCAGAATATTCAGACCCGTAAAATAAACTCAAAATCATTGATACTTGAGACAAAATTGTTCTAACATTTCATTAAATGTACGTACTATGCTTAATGCGCATAATACCAAAATTTCCAACTCAAAAACAGAAATAAGCAAGAGAACAGATCGCATAGGAATAGAAATGTCCCAATTAACAAAAATAATCAGACCAGTGTGGGATTTCATTTATTTAGCATGCGGTGTGCACAGTGAAAGTAAGAAAGTCGTACGTGGAAACCATTAAGGGGGAATGAAGTTGGGGATTGGTGGTTAGCTTGAACCCTCGGCGGCTTTGCCCGCGAGTTAAAACAGTCCATTAAGATTCTCTACGTCCCTAAAGTTTTGTATATGAGTCCGTATATTCCTGATATACAAAAGATGTTAATTTTGATGTAATCCACAACAAGTCTCAGGAGTTCTGCTGAAACGTAAAATACGTGTGGTGAGAGAGAAAACCAACGAGATGCAACAGTTAGATGTTTATTATCAATGCTTTCTCAACATGTTTCGGGCATCATTACGCCCATCTTCAGGAGAACAAGACGTGTGTTACTTCACGTGGTGTGCTGCGCTGTGCTCGCACCCTACAACGCTGCGCCCCACAACCGCTACCAACCACATCCAGCAGAACCAGCGCAGCACACCACGTGCAGTAACACACGTCTTGTTCTCCTGAAGATGGGCGTAATGATGCCCGAAACATGTTGAGAAAGCATTGATAATAAACATCTAACTGTTGCATCTCGTTGGTTTTCCCTCTCACTTCACAATTTGCTCACGATGCACGGTCACAGAAACCTAAAGGGTAAAATACGTATTACTTCATAAATGCCGGGAAAAATATAAATAAAATGCCATAGTGTAAAGACTTTCCCATACTTGTGTTTGGATCCGAAAGTTGTGCGTTCATAACAGTATGGAAGAAAGGGGGAAAAAATAAAGAAATTCGAGATATTTGAAATGGTTTTCCCTCAGAGCAGCCACATGATACGGAATAATTGCAGTAGTTCACAGGTTACCACGGACATCACTGCGACAGGACCAGACCGAGACTGAGTTATGCCGATGAGGTCAATTAGAATACCAGTACATTGTCTTCATTAGGACTGATATCCACCAAGGACCCTCTTGCACTGACAGTACCTGCTTCTCGGGTGTAGTATCAGCGCACCGCGTGTTGGTTCTCTTGTTTTGTTGTGTTTGGGCCTGGTGGCACCAGCAGTCTGGTCTAGTCCGGTCCTAGACTCTTAACTGGGGCGACCTACATTTCTCATTCTCAGGCTTCCTCTCAGAGCTTTGTCCCCCACGCTATCTTCCGACACTTGCCTTTAGAAAAACGTAAATCCTTTTGCTAGCTTTTCTTCTGATTGTTGTGTATTCCATTGCGGTTCTTCTGCTGCCACCGTCATATGAAGGTATGCAGGACTTTTTAGGCACATTTGCGTAGTCACTAGAAATGACTATTAGATTCGCCATGGCCGTCCGCATATATCGGCGCAGCTGCCACTGAAGGGATTACCATGAGATTTGATATTTGGGACTTTATCAAAATTTGACGATAAATTCAAAATTCGTTTAAAATCGAACAAAAATATCGGGCAATTGTCATTAAGACCTACGTGTTTTGTACGTTGTTGGCTGCGAAAATTCAGCACAAAAACGAATGCATCACATTGTTGCGTTTTTATGGCAACGCTTTCAACATTTATTGCATTACTGACTGACAGATATGTTTCAACAATACAAGAAGAGCGTGTTGTTGCGTCCCCATACCAAAAATGGTTACCCGAAAGCGCCACATTGATACATTCGTTTTACGTATACTATGTCTTGTTTATAAGTGCCATTTGGTTGATGGAAATCAATTTCGAAGAAGCGAAGGAAGTCTGTATTTTTTTCACATGTACTTGGATATTCTTACCGTTTCGCAGTTTCATGAGCTGCTCAAAACAAACCACTATCACAAGCCGTCTACACTGCGCACAAGTTAACTTCGCCATATGTTTCCTTCTGCCTCACTAATGGCAAATCTCTACACTGCTGACTTATGGAGCAGAAGGGTTCTTAAGGAAGTAAACAGTCGGATGGTCAAAAAATTGTCCTTTTTGTAAAATCATCCCATGGTGCGCACTGCATTTACATATTGTATTTCACATATGTAGTTATGTACGCTCTGTACGCATCTCTCTACAACTGATGAAAATCATTGAACACGGAGATTTGAAAGTCGAAACATGTCGAATTTTTTATTTAATATAGATTTTTCCCGCATACAGTGTATTTGATAGTCTGATTTATTCAAGTATCAACGTTTAAACACTACGGTCCATTAACGTGTTCACAAGAGCCAGTCACTGGCCTTCCTCCTGAGGCAGTTCATTTCACTCAAAACACAGCTGTAACTTTCCTAAATAGCACTGGGGAGCGGGTGGGCAAAATCCATCATGTGTATTAGGGACTGTAATTTACGAAGAAGTTAGGTCAGAAACAGGGGGAGGTTTGCTTCGAACCAGTCCCCAATCCATCCATCCATCCATCCGTCCGTCCATCCATCCATCTATCTATCTATCATCTATCTATCTATCTATGTCATCTATCTATCTATCTGTCATCTATCTATCTATCTATCTATCTATCTATCTATCTATCTATCTATCTATCTATCTATCTATCTACACACAAACACACACCCATTTCCCCCACTTGCACTCCAATTTATGTTTATTTATCCCTCTTCAAATCAGTAGCCAAAAGAAAATTATACTTCGGTAGAAAAAACATTTGTGCAAAGGTGCACTCTCACCCTTGCCTTTACAGGTTACCTTATTCTTGTTTATTTGCGCCTCTTTCAAATCAGTAGCCAAAAGAAAATTATTCTTAAGTAGAAAAAAATATTTGGGACGGGGGAGGTTTTGCTCCCCCTTTCCTCCTCGTGTTACGCCTATGACTCAACCTAACACAAAATTTAAAAATTAATTTTAATATTATCCTAATATCTGTGTTGAGTTGTATCAAAGATTTTCCTCTGTCCAAGTTTTCCAACTAAAACTTCGTCACCTCTGCACATCTGCTACATATCTGTTCTGTTTACTGTGTACAGACAACTGTCATATCTATCTGATCTTGTGACTGTTTAGGTGAAGTAGTCCTTGATTTCCGCCAGCACACCGACAGCTGAGACAATATTATTTTGCAGACTTTAATAATAGACCAAACTTGTGGCATAAATGGAAATATTTAAAGATAACAGTTTTCAATGCATGGTATTTACTATACGTACCGCCGGATTAACAATCTTCAAAGGATTAAACTGAAAATCAACCATTAAACGAGACTGTACTAATACGGATCTACCAGCTCGTAAAGGACGTTAATTTACATTCTGTTAGGTCTTCGAGTCACGGAACTGTAGCCATCTGGAGTAGACCATCCGCTACATGACGGCGTACTCTGTCAAGCACAGCAAGCCTCAAAGTTCTACACACACACATACACACACACACACCACACACACACACACCACACACACACACACACCACACACACACACACACACATACACATACACACACACACCACACACACATA
>Ga0123352_10007515_pt1 | contig 16825 bp, 8 predicted proteins | sample TergutLab28metaG_FD_89700 | JGI IMG/M metagenome (GOLD analysis project Ga0123352, IMG submission 89700) | Labiotermes labralis P1 segment gut microbial communities from Petit-Saut dam, French Guiana - Lab288 P1 | ecosystem: Host-associated > Arthropoda: Insects > Digestive system > Gut ... | reverse complement strand
TAAATTGAACTACATAAACACCCGCATTAACGCCGTAGTCGTCCTTAGGGCTCCAAGCACTTTACATGGCGCTTCCAACTCCCGTGCAAGCAACTAAACGTCACGCAGGCACGATTAACACTAATTCCACTCTCAAGGTCATCAAAGCTCTCGCGTGACACATCAGCTTTGCAGGTTGCAGTATTTGGAACCCCAAGAAGCCCCCACTTTTCTCTGGCCATTATCTCCGTAACCGTTCAACTATGGATAAAGGTATTTTGGGTTATATCGGTATACTTTAACATAAGGAACACTCTCCCGAAGTCTGGCACATTCCTCCTGGGACACCCTGTATATGATTAAAAGTACAAGTACTTGTTTTGCTAAAAACAAAGAAGGGTAAGAAAATACGACAATAATCGAAACTCAAATATGAACACGTGACAAAAATAAGTTCAAGGTTTGAGACGGAAGACATTATTATTTTTTTCGTGTTTCCTTTTGGCAACGGACAGAATACGACATGGTTATAGCTGGCAGTTAAAGTGAGCATTGCTTTTTGTGGTGGTACGTTAGAGAAGGGTTATTGCGTCGTCTTAACAGTAGCCTGAAGTACACTGAGTTACAGGGTTCGCAATACTTTATACACAAATGAAGTCACTTGACACGCATACCAAAATACATTAAGTTCTAGACGTAACAAGTTACTGATATTAACAGCATTATCTTCTGTTATTTGCTTTGTCATGTCTGAACGTTCAGTAAACACATTTTAGATTCCCAGTAGTTCCTGCCTACTGTGAAAATTTGCTGGTTCTCTATCGAAAGGATGAATGGGTGAACTCAAATTAGCGAGGAAAGAAATGGTAGTTTTAATACTCCGTTCCGTGTACAAAACATGCTGCGAGCCTGTTTCAAATACCGAAACATTAATGCTGTCTGGGGGAGCCAGTCGGTGTAAATGTGGTATTGTACGGGACACTGTCATAAGGTAAGTACTTTTAAATATTACAGCAGATGTTTTTATGCAGTTGCACCTTAAATTTCGAAGGTTGGTCCTTCTAAAAATTATGTTTATTTGAAACAGATTTCTATTTAACGTAAAGGTAAAATTTTCTCTGTCCACAGGTGTAGTTCCACTCATTTTTAATATCCACACTAGACGGAGGGGCGCTGTTAACTTCACAAAATGGCCGTTTTAACTATGAGAAAGAACCCGGTAACCATTGAAAGGGAGGGCAGGGATAGCGCAGTGGGTATAGTGAATCCCTACGGGCTGGACGGTACGGGGATCGAATCCCGGTGGGGGGGCCGAAATATACCACACCCGTTTAGACTGGCTCTGGGCCCACCCAGCCTCCTATAAAATGGGTACCGGGTCTTTCACAGGAGAAAAGCGGTCGGGATGTGGCGTTGACCACCCACCCCCATCTAGCGCCGACGTTAAAGGAAGAGTAGAACTATACATCTTCTCCACCTCCGGCCATTCATGACCTGCTATAGGGTGAACTTTACCTTTTATCTTTACCCATTGAAAGAGAAGCTGCGTGGGCTACAGAGCCGGTCTAGACGTTTTGAAAGACGATACAAATTTATTGCCTTTACCTGGATTCGAATCTCGTACCGTCCAGCCCATAGCTCTATTATCCCGGTTACTTTTTTTCCCCATAAAGTGTAGCTTAAATTAAACGAAATATGAGAAATTTTTCTGAATTTATTGCGTTATCTGTTATATCTAATGACGGCTTTCATGACTTTTACCAAAGGGCGAAACTGTAAAGAATCAGCTAAGGACGCACGAACTCGTATCGGTCAGTACATAAAGATGAAGAGTAACGTGGCCATATGCAAAACTAAATGAACGCAAGCTTCAAATTAATCTTTGCTAATTAAAAGACTGCGTATAATTTTTTTTTTTTTTAATTTCCTGCAGTTAACTTTGGCAACACAATACGAAAACACTAACGTCACTGAGCTATCGAAGACCACCACGATTTCACTATTTATGTTATGTTTAACAGCAAATTTTCAGTTCAGTAACGATGAATGGCAGTTCGAGACACAACAAAAGGGTACAGTGTCTGTTTGGGGGGAAAGACCTCTTGCATTGCCTTGGCCGTCAACACAGCGCGGACAACTTCTGACAGATGAGCAGTGATCCTTCTTATTTATTACTTGTTGATCCCCTACCACTTTCCCTCATTAAATCCCTTCAGTTAAGATTTTTGTGCTCATCACTTAAAATATCGTGTTACTTTCGGTCATCCTTTACAGCTGCGCCATATACAGTTACATAAATAGGAGAAAAGACTTAGCTGTAACTTATCTAATGGGATATATTCTTCCCACAATAAATGCTGCTGGCGCACGTGTCAAATACTAAACACTGCTCATTGCTGGGTTGAATAAAAATAGCATTCATCAGTCAATTGAGGGAGACTAGAACTGTCAGTCACATTAAAGTCACTGTTAGCTCTTCTTAGTTCTGGGCTTCAGCCGCATCTTTTACTTTAACAATCTAAAGGCTGAAGAGTAGAGGGAATCGTCAGGTGGTTCCTAGCTGATGGATAGCAGCAAATGTTTCCCTTTCACTGAAACGAGAGCCGAAGAAATGAGGGTCTGCATTTCTATGCCGTGTAATTCACAGGCCTTTGTGTATTGGTAGATAGGAGAACAGCAAGTTTGGCAGGGATGACAAGTGGGTAGAACATGCCAGCTGGAAAAACCTCTAGGAAAGGACCACTTTGGCGAACTAGGTGTCGATGTAGAATAATACTGAAATAAATTTTTACGAGCTGGGATTTAAGAATGTAGTTTTTGTCTCTCTTTGCACTAGAGGGTCATTTGACTTGACCCTACACACTCAGCACTTAACATATGGATCCCATTAAACGCGGGAAATTTTTTTGAAAATTTACTGATTACTAACAACAAACATGAGTCTACTCAACGGATTTGTCACTCACTTCGTGTGAAAGGCCCTACAGACTAGAATTTAAAATGAAATGGTTGTAAATTCTGCACATGTATCTACTACGAGCCTCATGATAAGCACTTGGGAGACCAGGACGTAGATGGGAGGATAATATTAAGATAGATCTTCAGGAAGTGGAATGTGGGGGTATGGACTGGATCTATCTGGCTCAGGATAGGGACAGGAGGCGGGCACTTGTGAATGTGGTAATGAACCTTCGGGTTCCATAATATGCGGAGAATTACTTGATCAGCTGAAAACCGGTTAGTTTCTCAAGAAGAACTCTGCCCCATGGAGTAAGTAAGAACCTCAATATATCTACAGTTTTTAAGGACTAGAAATATTAATCTCTGTCATAGTTCTTATATGTTTAATACATTCTTTTTTGATGTAACACTCCCTGACGATGATCTGAAGACGATTGACATTTGGCGGAGTGTTAGTGTATGTCAAAGCATATTTTTAGTACTTGTTCGTTTGTTGATTATAATTAATAAATTGTTCATTAAGGCACAGATCTGAATATATTAAGATAATAAATTAAGAATCATGGTCTCCAGAACTTCAGCTAACTCACTAGCTTGGGTTATAAGATCCGTTGATTTTACAGAAGTTGGCTACGATTACTGGGATCTACTGTAGTTGGACGAAGTATTTAACACATATGCAGACAGGGTACGAGCCAAGTTTGTCTGACTCCGAGTAGAGATCAGTGGCCTGTTCCTGTAAGCAAGAGAGATGGAGGGATAATTTCTGGAAAGATTCTAAGCATATTGTTAAGGTATCAAGGAGGAATGTGTGCCACAGGATTATGTAGGAATGTTAAAATTTTAAATGAAATAATTTATCAAGCGTCATGAACCACGAAAAGAGCTTTAGGCATTTAATTGAAAACTTTCCGATAGTTCTAGAGGTTGAGAGCGCAGATGGATTAATCAGTTGCTCTCCGCAGCGTTGTAAGGAAGCACTGCTACTCAGTACGTTCTTCGGAAGCGCTACCCATTATTCATGACACATCATGTATGCCAGGGGAAAAGGTTTCGCTCCGGCAGTGCAAGTCATCTTCCTTACCTGGTAAGGAGAGTGTTAATTTTCTTCATTTATTACACAGCACTCTTAGATTACGTTAAATTAACCCCTAAACTCATTTCTGTTCTTCTAAATTGAAATTAATGATCACGCTAGTTTGGAATTCACATGATGCGTTAGAAGTAACAAGAAAATTGTCTATAAAGCAGTAATTAACAAACTGATAAAATGTCATTCATAAGAAGAGGTGCTGGTCACACCTTTAGAGAATAAATTGGCGTTCACACTGCTCGGAGAGAGTTACAAATATTCGGAGACATCAAGACGCAACAGGAGTTGACGCAAACAGCTTGCAAGTGGCTGGACAAGTTACGACTTACAGGTCGGTGGGATGTAGAGACATCGGCTGACCGAGATTTGGGCAAGAATTAAGCAGACATTTACGTGATCAGAGCGAGCCTTAAGACGAACTCTATTGTTGATGATGACGATGATGATGATCTACAGAACTGCGTACCTAATAGATAATGTTTTGATTGATTTCTGTTTCTATCATTAGACCTTTCTGTTACACCTCCACACGATGCTCCTCTCAGAGCCTCTTCTGTTCTCATATCATCCAAAACTCATGTTCTGCACCTTTCCCACGAAAGGGACTTTGAATTCCGACTCAAGAAGAAAGTACCCTTAATGTCTTAATGCTTGCACTGAAATAACAGTGGCGTATCTTGAAAAGGGTGTACCACGGTGCAAAGGAAAAGACTAGCACCCACAACACACACACACACACAAATTAAGAATATAATTTTGAATAATTATTTCCCTTCAGTTTTGGGCACAGATAGCCATATGGCGACTACTAATTTAATATAAGTTAATTCTAAAACTTACAGGCGCTTAAAACAAGGTTAATTAAGAAATTGTCCTGCGTTGTGGTAAAGAAGTAATATCTTGTCTAGACGTTTTGGAGCAGTATCATCCCTATATAATTTATTACGTTGCTTTGCATTGTCACTGCACAGATATCACTTTCACGTGCCCTAAAGAAATATTTAGTGTTAGGTTGTACTTTACATACTGCCTTGTTTTCCTCTCCCTTTAGTCTTCACCTTTTTCTTGTTTATTTATATTTTCTCCATAGAAATATCAAATTGGTCGCACTAGCCAGTATACACTGTTTATACTTTTGTTTTCGATGAAACACTAAAACAAGGTTTCACAAACCGTGGTAAGCGTGCCATTCCTAGTATGTCAAAAATTGTGCACTTTTACGACCTCGATAAAAATCGATATATAAAAAGGATGAAAATTTTAAAACGTATACAAAATATGAGCCACATATAACTGCCTTTTTATACTTCTTTGTAGGCCTGATGGTGACCCACGATGAGACGAAACGTGTAGCTATTGTATACAAACACGGATATTTTTATAGTAAATATAGCTGCGTTAACACTGGGGAGACCTAGGCGTAGAGGGGTGGATAATATTAGGATGGATCTCCAGGAGGTGGGATGTGGGTACGTGGACTTGTTTGGGCTGGTCCAGAATAAAGACAGGTGGCGGACGCTTGTGAGTGCGGTAATGAACATTCGGGTTCCGTGAAATACGGGGAATTTCTTGACTAGCTGCAAACCAGTTAGCCTCTCAAAAAGGACTCTGCACCATGGAGTAAGTAAGCTGCGTTAACTGTTGTAATTATTACCATTTTATTGAACCATGTCTTCTATCAAGAGCGTTAAAGTGACCTCCACTTTAAATGTTACAGAACTTTCTCAAACCTTGAAGTTAATGATAAATAATTCATCTTAGTTGATTTTGACCTAAGAAACAATGTTGGGTCCGATTCACTAAGGTGCCAGCATATGTGAACGATACGCCACTGCTAATCCCAAAAAAATGCAAGTCACGCGGCGTAACTATTACAATCTGTGTAAAGGAAATGCGACTACCTAATGGAAAACGAACGGTGTAATGACAGTACTACGATTATCTCTTTGAAGCCGGAAATTTCTCATAAATAATGTTTAAACATTCGCTTCTTACGTCACAGAAAACACGGCGCCCTTTACAAATGAGTGTTAATTTTGTATATGTAAACACATAAATTTTGTGGGAAAAATGCAGCCGTTGGAGTGTTATATTAGATGGTACATATATCGACTGATTAAACTTCAATCTCAAGTATGGCTTGAAGAAAAAGTGGCATTACCAATACGCACCTCGATTTCACATTTCCGTTCTATTTGTGTTTCCTAACAAACACGATTAGCCAGTGTTAGTATGCAAACCCAAATGCTATCAATAAACTACGTACCTAAGTGGCTTCCAAAATAATACAATACTTTTTGTCCAACTTTAATATTCTTCTTACGCCTGTTTGGAACCTGTGATTGTGGCGGTGATGGCTTTTGAAATTTCATAAACGAAACTTAACCTTTCTTGAGAGCAGACAATGATTAAGCATGTTCCGGTACTTAAATTTTGGGTTCAGTAGGCGTATCCACATGCAGGTCCTCAGGGCTGGCGGGATGTTTGTGTTATACGGCTTTCAAAACAATACATTGATATTCCGATCACATTTTGAACGTGAGCTTGCAGCAAACTTCAGCCTTCTCCCATATAACCAGGACTTGGTCCCTGTACTTAAGTAAGTATAAGTCGAGTGACAATTTGTCAGTGTACTCTTACACGACTACTGAAAAGAATTATTCTTATTATTTAAAAATTGCTGGCGCCATGACAGAACTCGTTAAGTAACCTGTTACATTACGCAAGACTTAAAAGACGCACAAGCATTGACATGAAGTAGCTTATTTTGTTTTGGTTTCTTTTTCCGTTTATCATTCTCTCATCATCATCATCATAATCATTTTCATCATCTTCTTCTTCTTCTTCTTCTTCCTCCATGGATTAGGTCGTTTGACCTGTTCCGGTATCGACGCATTGCCATCGTTTCCTGGGACGTCCACGATCTCTTCTTCCTCGAGGTTTGTAGTTGAGGGTGTGTTTCGGGAGTCTGGTGTTGTCCATTCTTTCAAGGTGGTTGATCCAGTTTTGTTTCTATTTGAGTCTCACGTCTTGTATTCCAGAGATCTCTAGTTCTCTCATATTTATAAAATATACAGCGTAAATTTTGGGATGGTGAGCGTTGCTTGAGAATGACGTAGAAGACATTTTTCAAAATATATTTTAACTCATCCCAGGATTTTATTAGACTTATCACGGACACAAGAGAGCATAGTGTTCTTCCGAGAAACGAAGCTGGTACCTTGTGAATACGACGCACACATGTGATACTATTTCCACGTTTTGGCCTTATGATGAAACCGTGAGTCCTAATCCTAAAGTTTTAAAAAATAAGGGTCTGTAAAATTACTGCCATTGGTCACCAAATTTGCGATTCTTAGTGGGCGAAATTATGTTTTAATTAGGTTCGCTTTATTTGACGTTTATCCACATTACACTTTTGTACGCTGATACTGAACACACAAAGGTTAGGCCTGTATTAATGTATCTATATTCCGTGAGCATCAATGCAAGGGGCACAGCCCTCTTCCAGTTTGCTATGCTAGTACACAGTAGCGTCTACACATTTCTAAAGGAACAAAAGACAGCTGTAGAAATAAACGATAATTGACGTCATTAATTCTTTTAATTAGTGAATGTCAAAACGAATTTACTATGGGCCACAGACAAAACTTTCTATTGCCCACAGAGAGGAAACAATTCCTTCAGTTATCTTCAACAATTCGGCGGTCTGTTCACAAAATTCCATTAATGGCACAGCTGTTAACTTTGCAATGACCTTGAAGATGCCTCTTCTTTAAACAGTTATATCAGGAGTAACAATGATTGGGGTGTGTTCCTTGAAATTCCGTTCAATCGTGCGAGCTGTACATCATACCTCAGTACATGTTACGTGTACTACAGGGTCCCATTTAAGAAATAAGAGAGAAATTCCCGAAGTAGACGATCGTCATCACACAAATCCGGTAAAGGATTTCGTTCTGAGAGAGCTGATTATTGCAAAGAGTAACCACCTATGTACATTTTAACCCTTTGACGCCTAATGTCAACTATAGTGGTCGTACCGCACCGCTAACCTCTAAAGTTTCATTTTATATATTTATTCAACAAATATAGGTATTGAATATTTTAAACATGGTATATACTCTCCTTTTTTTTCTCTTCAAAATGCCGTTTGTTTCATAATTCTAACGTTTTTGGTTCCTGTATTATTCACATTTTATATACAGGGTGTGCTAAAATTAAAAAAATAAGTCCGGCGCCAAAAGGTTAATATCACAATTTCCTGTGCACATACACCTGTTAATATACACTGCGCACGAAATATCAGCGGTGAAACGTTAATAAAGGCATAAATTCCGATATGAATTGTAGGTAATGTTGTAATTATTCAGTGTGATTTACAGAAAGATAAGAGAAACGTTTGTCTTTGTCCGCTTTGATTTCTAGTACTCTCAGTGTTAAATACGACAGTATGAAAGCACTACATACATATTTTGTGTGGCACGAAAATGTTATACTGCAAGTGTGCTACTCTGATAGGAAAAAACTGACAGCTTTAAATTCTGGACCCGAACGTTGGTAATCACTGCAGCTTATTTACACATCTAGAGGGCACAAGTGCCGATCCCAGGGGCCGCGCGGTCTCAGGTGTGGGACTATGGCTGCTCACTGGCTAGTAATGTGGGTTCGAATTCCGCCAGGGTCATGGATATGTGTCGCATGTGAATGTTGTGTGTTGAGAGGTCTCTGCGTCGGGCTGATCACTAGTCCAGAGGAGGCCTACCGAGTACGGCATGTCCGTGTGTGATCGTGAAGCCTCGATAATGAGGACAGTATGGCCCAATAGGGATTGTCGTGTCATAGCAAAAAATAAGACGCAAATTTGGCCTATCTGTTCCGTGAAAGAAAAATTATATTCAACAATAAGCACGTACTTTGTATTATTTGCAGTTTCGCGAAGGACGGTATTTCTAAGATTTAATCCTTTAGGCCACAGTGACAACAAAATACACCACCTGCTTCGCACAAAAATCTACGAATTTTTCCCACAGATTTTGTATGAATTTCGTGTGATGATCATAAAAAATAACAACTCTTTCTCTCTTCAGTAAAAAAGCATTAGTTCTGTTCTTTTGGACATAATATTTTCTGCGAGGTAGAAACAAGTTTTAAATATTAGTCAGGGCAATTTCAAAATTCAAATAGCTGAACGCGTGCCCTATACTTTCGGTTACTATATTCTTCGTCCAGCAACCAATGTCTTTCGCTTTTTTAAAATTAACCCTTAAGGGGTGCATACAGAATTTTCAGGTAAAATATTATGAGCGTGGGCCGGGATAGCGTAGTCAATATAGTGACGCGCTACTGGCTAGACGGAGCTGGGATAAAAATTCCGGTAGGAGTAAGATCTTCCGCACCCGTCCAGACCGGCCCTTGGGCCTACTAACCTACCGTGCGTTGGTTAGTGGGTCTTCCTGGAGGTAAAGTGGCCAAGAAGTGACAGTGAATAGCCATACCCATCTAGGGCCGAGGTTAAAAAAAAATAGAACTGTACATCAACCTCACCTCTAGGCCTTCATGGCCTGTTCTAGGGTAAAATTTACCTTTTCACCCGTACCTACAATGTTATGAGCTTACTCCCATCTAGGAACTCTGAGAGATCTGTCACTGAGTTCAAACAATAATAATGCGATCGTCCACAATTTTTTCGCTTCGTGAAAATTGAGGGATGGAACGCCAAAAACAGATCGAAACAACGCTGATTCACCCATAGACCAACTTTACTCACGTAAGACGTCCAATAATTTGCTATTTTCCAATTTTACTGAAGGAGTGGGAATACAATTAACATGACTGTCAACAAACAGGAGGTTTTGATTAGAAATTTTTCAGATCCGCTTTCCACTTGCACATAATTTATTTTCCTACAAATCTATTATCATTATTAGTAAATTGCTACTATTTTATTAGTTTATTTTTCTAGTAATTATGCATTTATTTAAGCGAAATCATGGATAAACATAAGAACTATCAGAGCATAACTTCATAAAATATACCTACTGAAAGAAAAGCAATCCCTTTAGAGGCCTGGACAGGCCTTGAGGGTTCCAGGAGGTTGAGGCTCCCAGATTTCATGACAATCGGCACATGAAGGTGGTAAGGTTGTCAGCCCTATGCACCGGCCACCTTTACTGGTTACTAAGGAACATCAGCTGTTTAAAACATTCATATGTGAGACACACAAACATTCAACATGAAAATCAATCTTTTCCTTATGGAAGTAAGTAGGTTAGAGAAATAGAAAAATGAGAACAAAGAAGAAGAAAGAGAAAGAAATAAAAGAAAGGTAATGGAGTTGGACAGAAAGAAGGAAAAAAGAGTGAAATGAAAAGAAAGAACGCGGCAGACTACGTTTATGCTTGTTCGATTACCGTCAACAGAGACATTGCTTACCTCATATAAAGGTACGGAATTTTATGCATCAGTAAATTCACATACCGGACAATAAGATGGGATTCTAAAATTTCAAGGATCTTACAGTTACAAAATTCTGACTTTGACTTATGAATTTAATTGTGGCTCTTCAACAGAACACGCGTAGCCCTAGATTCCTTAAGCTGCATACTAAAGCAAAAGTTTCAAAATATCTTTAGTTTGTTCATTTCTTTTAACTTACTAAACAGGCCTACTTTAACACATTTACATCGACAGTATGAAAGTAAAGAATAGAGACTAGGACGGATATGTTGGGCGCCAAACTACCAGAGCATCTTGAATAATGACAGTCTTAGGAGCATCCCCAGCTCTTACCATCAGCAAATCTGGACCTTCGAAAAAACACAGTGTTTACTGATTGGGAACTTGACATGTTCGGACAGTCGCTAGGGTTCGACAGGTGAACACTGGCGAGAGTCGGAACTTCAGTCTCGCAGTACCGCAATATATGTAAGAATTCAGACAGCGTATTGGCAAGTCCATAATTCTCAAGACTAGGTTTCATTTCGCGCATGTATTTAGCGAATGGGGTATAGTAAGTCATTCGGCAGAGATAAGCAAATTTATGAGAATAAAACCGAAGATTGCATATGAAGGTATGTGAATTTATTAACAGTATAAGTGTCGTAAATCTTCTACAGTTTTCGGCCAACTATTTTTGCCATTTCAGGGAGGTATTATACAAAGAATATAAAACAAAGATATCGGAACCAATATGCAAATATCAAAACACCCAAAATGTTTTTCAGGATGGTGATACGTCAAACAGCACATGAACAATCCTCCCTCACGTACATCTAGCACAAATAATTTTCCTAATGGCAGGTACATTGACTGTTTATCATTGACCTAACAAATAATTTTACCTGTAATTTATATTTTAACATATTTTAAACCGTACGTTTAAAAGGTAATATTTGGCACGTGTAAATTGGTTTCGATGTCTTTGTAATATAACCTTTGTACAATAACTCCCAGAAAATTGCCACAAATGTGGCCGAAACATGTAGGCAGTTTACGACACTTATTTTGTAAGAAATTCACATAACTTCGTATGCAATAGTTTGGTTTATTCTCACAGAGAAGCTTCAGTGCATGGTCATGAAATATTTCAAATTGATATGAAAAAACACTTAGAATGAGACTGGCACAGTGATGCTGGTTCTAACTTCAGTCTTATGGGACACGACACTGTTTAGACTAATGCATAGCAACCGACGCTTGGGAACAGCCTGCTCCTATGGCTTCAGTGTTCTTTCGAATTTGAGAACGTGATGTACAACAGCATTCTAATTGATGTACAAGACGCGAGATCTCTGATACAAAGAGAGAGAGAAAGAGATGTCTTTTATTTAATGAAACTGTGAAGGACAAAGTTTATACAACACGATGGCAGTCGAGTGTACGTATGAGTATGGAGCTTTAAAGAAATGGCACTGACAGGTGTACAGCGAAGTACTCGCAGAAGGAAAAAACAATCTAAGAGATACTTTACTACCACAAATCCCCCGCTGAATGGGAGGGCATCTAAGCAGTGACCCCAAGGTGACAGGCCGGTGACTAACCCCCTGAGGTCTCACAGTCCTGATGATAGAGATTCCAGCCTTCTGAGCTGAGATGCCAAGTACACTGTTCTAAAGGTACCAAATGCCCGGAGAATTTTACTGCCTCTATTTTCATACAACCTGAAGAAGGAGGTAAGAAATTCCTCCATAACGATGTTACCTATATATATGAATATACAAGACATCATTTTCTGTAGGCCCGGAAATTTAGAGCCAAACCATGTGGCTGATTGACTGTATAAGATTAAAATATTAATAACGTGGAGTGACAAAGATACTCCTGATCGTGATCTGAGGTAGCCTATTCAGCACACTGACTAAACTAGGGCATAATAGACCCGTGAATCGACAATGGGTTCGAAACAGGAAAAGACTGACCTCTTCTGCTTGGGGTCCGGACCGTCTACGAACACTGTGCCTTCATCCGAATGAGTGCCAGCAGCTCACCACCAGCCAGGGCATGATGTTGTCCGCTCACCTGTATCTAGTGGTGACGTTAAGCATGTAGGTAGCTGTAAGTCTACTCTTCCAAATACCTTCATAGCGTGGTGCAATTTAAAAAATCACAGCTTCATTTTGCGTTTAACTACAGATATATTTAGCTACGCTTTAGACGAAAACAACATGATGTATCACAAGAAACGGTAACAACATGATACTCAAAAACAAATGTGCGTATTTTGTCTTAGAACCTTTAATATTTAGATTGTAATTTCAAGTATTTTGTATATTAACCTTTTTGTCTGTAGAGAAAATATTTTCAATACTTGATGTGACATTTCGTAACTAAACTTGTGACGTTTAGGAGCGACTAGTTGTCAACGTTGAAACAAGGTGGCGGATGTGTTAATAGATGAATAAGACAGTAAAACAATAGAAGCATGAAGTAAACATCTGCAAAGATAAATGACTTGTTATGTATTCAAACGTCATCCTGCATGATCACGATTATAAATACAATACCTGCTTTCAGTATTGAGTTACAAGTAGCCTCGACAAGGCAACGTATAAGCGGAACCACTACAACCCAAGTAATTTAAGACTTCCCGTTGCAATGCTGCTACGTCAACATCTTGTCTGCTTACGTACTCCATTTTTAGTAACTGAGAGAACACCCGGAATTCTTACTGAGTAACTAATCAGTGACTGACAACATTGCTTGAAGATTCAACATTGCCAACAATACAGTTCACCGTTGAACACGGTCCTTAATAAGTTCCATCTATTCCCCTAACAAACTGAATTTTTATATCACTTAACGATGCTGCTTGTTTACTGCGGATGTAAAGAATATATACAGGGTGTTTCAGGAAGAATAGTAAATATTTTAGGAGGTGGCAGTATGGACTATTCCGAGTAAATAAGGTCATATAAACATGTGTCCAATTTTAAATGGGTGTGGAGATACAGCTGCTTGAAGTTGGAGCGTACAGAATAGATTTTTGTCTGTGGGGATGGATAAAAAGCGAAGTCTACAAAGAAAAAGTAAACACCAGAGACGAATTGGTCGCTCGCATTGTGAATAGTGCTGCCCTCACAAAACAAGAACGCCAAGACGACATCAGGAGACCTACACGTACTATTGCCAAGAGGGTTGAAAAGTAAATTGTAATCGATGGTGGGACTTATGAACACTTACTTTGAACTGTTGCAATTTATTGAGATCACTTACATAACCAATAAATGCAATCAATGTCATTTGTCTTTTCTTCATACCTTTTGTAAGGCTTTTTTTGCGTAACATTCAAACAGCTGTATTTCCACACCCATTGAAAATTGGACACATGTTTATATGAACTTATTTACTTGGAATAATTCATACTACCACCTCGTAAAATATTTACTAGTCCTCCTGAAACACCCTGTTTATATATACGAATCTATCAAAGAAAGTCGCGTTGTTTAAACGTGCAGAAACGTGTAGAGAGTCATCAGGACAATAGGCGCTGAAAAGGTCACAACGATTACCACATTAGTGCTGAGGTCAGATAAGAAAATGTCTTCATGCTACATCAGTGATAGTTTGATACAGGCATCAGAAAAGTTCCGAGAGCGCGGGAAGCAGTGGAAAAGTTCTGTGGTGTAAAATATACCGGGTTGTTTCCAGTCGACATAACATAACTGTTATTGGATTACAGTCATTTATTTTTTATACGATTACATCTCGTTTCCAACTATCTCGTTCATCTCTAAGTAAGAACTGTCACAAAATAATGACCGTCATTAGACCTGACGATGCTTTAATTCCCATTTGCCTCTATGTTGCCAGGATACGAGTATATTTGAAACGGCGGAGTTTGTAGTTTGCTATTGTCTTTAATTTCTGTTGTTGGTAATTGTAGGTTTATCTTCTTGGTTTTTCCTCAGATATCAGTTTCAGCAGTGTGTGAATATTCATTTATTAGTCTGGCAGATAATTATAGCAAATTTGGAATTTGTTTATGCACATTTAATTTTGCCGATCCTTGTGTTTTCGCGGTCTGAGGCGTCGGTCGGCAGTCACCCGTTTGTTAGGAATGTGGGTTCGAATCCCGCCGGGACATGGATGCGTGTCCCCCTGTGATTGTTTTGTTTTGTCAGCTACAGATTTCTGCGATGGGCCGATCATTCGTCCAGAGGAGTCTTAGCGAATTTGGAGTGTCTGTGTATGATCACGAAGCCTAAAGAATGTGGAGGCTTAATCATAAAGATAGGTAGAGTAAAGTCAAACACAACTTGTGGATATTTTATTGCTAAGGAGCTTTATTCACATAGCTTATCTTACGAACAACTACATGTTTCGGCATTTTTCCAGGCCATCATCAGGTTGATCATATCTCCTATTCGAGGAACTATACAATATGCAACATTAAGTCTTTAGTATGTAAAGAGATCTCGTTTTCATCGATAAAATTTTCATGTTGTTCCAAAGATACGCTATGTGAATTAAGCTCCTTAGCAATAAAATATCCAAAAGTTGTGTTTGACTTTACCCTACCTAACTTTATGACTGCATGCAGCACAACAGGTATGGCTTACTTAGGAGGAGGCTTAGGCTAAGTAAGCCTGTCGAGCCATTAAGAAAAGTTATTTTATGGGACGGCTATTAGCTGCTGCAGTAGCTAATTCAGTTCACTGCTAATTTCAAAATGAAGTACACAACGAACTGTAGAACAGGGAATAATAGGACTTTCAGACATTTTACGTGATTAAAAGAAAATTATTTCCCAACACGCGGGACTAAACTGGAAGAGATAAGAAGTAAAAGCCAGAGCCTCAGTTATATCAAATATTAGACAAATAACTGGCTAATTACTAGGCAGTCAGCTGTTAGAACTGAAACTTGTATATCAGCAAAGGACGGTAATATTTACTAAGGCAAATAGTAAGTGCGGTCCTGTAATAGTCTGAAGGTGTAGTACCGAAATAAGCATAGAAAGGTCTGGAGAAATATAAAAATGGAAAGAATAAAAGAATAAAAAGAAGAAGTATAAATATGGAATAGAAAATAGAGAAAAACAAAAAGAAGAAAGGAAAGAAGGTGATAATGGGAGGAATGTCAGAGTCAGGACAGACGGCAAGCCGGTCAAGATTCACACCAGTCATTTTCTCCAAATACATTCAGAATCGTCAAGGGCTTGGACAAATCCGTCTAATCTCGGTGTTTAAAATCGCACTTGGACGACATATACGGCTTCGCATTACTGCTGCAATACTCTCACTATGTTGGCCACGCAGGATGCACCACGTGCCCACTCAGCACTCAGCCATAAAAAAAAAAGGCCCGTGCTAGGTGACAGTCCCACAAATCGAAAGGAGACAAAGAGTCGTATACACTGACCTTTCACCAAATATGAAGTTCCTACGGCCCCTACAAATGTACTGAGTTGCATTCGATACACATAAACGAGCTATACAAAATTCAACTCAGAGAAAAAATTGGCAATTTGCATTTGAATGTGAAATATTATTGCTGTCGTTTTGTCTCACACAACATAAAAGCACATGGGAGAACTGAAGGGGTCGGAAATATCCAATAAAAGACATGTGCTTTCTACGGCACAACTCTTCCATTCACAAATCGTAATTGCGTAGAACATGGCCATAAAAATGTTACGTGAGCAGCGGACTAAAGGTTAGGCACACCGTAACAAAACCTGTGGTCTGTGGTGTGAAGACAGCAATGCAACTTTGGTGCAGAATTGAAGAAGACCCCCCAAAAAGTTAAACATTTTCTCGTTACCAAAGAAAATTTGGGATATATATTTTTTTAAAAAAAGATGCACACCATGAGGACGTATAAACTTTCTTTTGTACGGCGTAAGAACTTTAACCTTTTGACGCCTAATGTCAACTATAGTGGTCGTACCGCACCGCTAAACTCTAAAGTTGCATTTTATATATTTATTCAACAAATATAGGTACTGAATATTTTAAACACGATATATATTCTCCGTTTTTTTCTCTTCAAAATGCAGTTTGTTTCATAATTCTAATGTATTTGGTTCCTGTATTATTCACATTTTATATACAGGATGTGCTAAAATAAAAAAAAAATTCCGGCGCCAAAAGGTTAACACGTTTGATTTCTTGTATGTGTTCGACACACCCTGTATGTTAAAAGATATCGCATTTTTATATCGAAAATTAAGTAAATATGGGGGGGGGGGGAAACCCACGCTTGATGGAAAGCATTTTTTTTCAAAGAATTTTTTCAGAAAATTTTCAGCCCCGATAAAAAAGTGGAAAGTTCGGGTAGAGATGCGCAGAC
>Ga0123352_10007513_pt1 | contig 16826 bp, 8 predicted proteins | sample TergutLab28metaG_FD_89700 | JGI IMG/M metagenome (GOLD analysis project Ga0123352, IMG submission 89700) | Labiotermes labralis P1 segment gut microbial communities from Petit-Saut dam, French Guiana - Lab288 P1 | ecosystem: Host-associated > Arthropoda: Insects > Digestive system > Gut ... | reverse complement strand
TGTGTGTGTGTGTGTGTGTGTTTGTGTGTGTGTGTTTGTGTGTGTGTGTGTGTGTTTGTGTGTATGTGTGTTTGTGTATGTGTGTGTGTGTGTTTGCGTGTGTTTGTGTATGTGTGTGTGTTTGTGTGTGTGTGTTTGAGTGTGTTTGTGTATGTGTGTGTGTGTGTTTGTGTATGTGTGTTTGTGTTTGTGTGTGTGTATGTGTGTGTGTGTGTTTGTGTGTATGTGTGTGAGTGTGTGTGTGTTTGCGTGTGTTTGTGTATGTGTGTGTGTTTGTGTGTGTGTATGTGTGTGTGTGTTTGTGTGTGTATGCTCAGACATACTCTAATTGATGGCATTAGAGAGCGAGGCAAATGATTTAGTTTACGAAACGATTTCAATTAATCTAAATTCAGATAAATTTGAAACGTTGTTTTCACGTGGTAGATCAATTCGTGTTGGCGCTGCTACGAAAACAGAGCGCCTAGCAGAATTGGTAGTGAAACTGATAATGATGTCATGTAGGTCTAAAATCCTGTGTCATGAACCATTCCGTTTACAGATGTGCAATAAAAGATAGTTGGTTTACAAGAACTTGGTTATTATTACCGACTGCAGCAGATCAAAAACTACAAAACTAGGGTCGCCGTGAATGGCATAACCTACGCAACAAATGTCATCAAAACTGGTCCAAAGATTCTCGTGTTGAAACACAGACATGGCCATCACAGTAGGGGTAATTTTCTTGCGAGTCATGCAGAGAACTTAGGTCTATAAAACAGATCCAGTGAAGTAAACACAAGCGTAATATTTTCATGTTTTTAGTGTAGTACAGAATCAGCTGAAATATTTGGTGTTAATGACAGCCTCAGCTGAAGGGATTATTTTGCGGAGGGCTTCCAAATCAAGTATCCCAATACAACACCGGCAGTTGTCTGTTCGCTGATGGCGATGGTTTTTCAATATTTTATTGCACAAGTCTACATGGAATGCAACACTGGCATATTGACCTACTGATGACACAAATCAAATCGTTCATACGTGTCGCTAGATTTTATGCCGACTGATTTTCTTGCGCGAATTCTTTTTGGTGAATACGAGCCATTTATTTTACAAGGATTTAAGAGAGACTGCTGCGATCCGTTTCATCCTTTAAAAACACAATGGTAACCATATATACCGCCTCGCTTTACATTCAAAATTTACATTTTGCAAGAGGGGCATAGGGTATGTTACTTGTTGCTTATAATTCTCACAAAAAAACGGCAATATCACTTTGCCTTTAAAATTATGATTGAAGCAGGAACTAAATATTTAAACATTTCATAGATACATTTCATTTTTCAAATCCGTGCCAAATGTCGCTGACCTGACACCGTGAAGTGTCCTGTGTGATCCCGAGACGGCCCATGTGAGCTTTGTAGGGAGTAAAGTGACATTGGTACAATTTTTCTAGGAATGAAGCGGTTTTCCATCGTCAGTATCATGCCACCAATACTCCATACTCATCTTCAACTTCAAGAGCTGCTTTCAGTAGACGGACAAATGGGATAAGCCTTGGGACCTTAAAAAAAATGATGCTATTATGCAAATCTGGGAAAATTAAAAAGAAAATAGTCTAAGCTTTTCTTCACGCTTCAACTGTTACGAAATAAATAAAAAAAATATTTCTTACGGGAAATCACAGAGCTTTCCGATTCCGGTTAATAAGCCGGAAAATAAATGATGGTCTGCAAGGACGTTTTAACTTCTAATGAACACTGGATAGCTCTTACTTGCTTGGATAGACAAGAAATACTCAGTTTTTATGGTAGTGTTCAGAACAGCCAGCCACTGGGAAAAATTCTGAGCCGGTTCCCAGTTCACACCATGATACCCTTTTTATTTAAGACCAATTTTAATAATAATAATGTGGGCCGGGTAGCGTAGTCGGTATAGCGATTGGCTACGGGCTGTACGGGCTGGGGATCGAATCCCGATGGGGGTCAGATTTTCGCATCTATCCAGACCGGCCCCGGGAGCCCACCCAGCTTCCTGTACAATGGGTACCGGGTCTTTCCTGGGGGTAAAGAGCGGCCGAGGCGTGACGCTGACCCCTCACCCCTTCTAGTGCCGTGGTCAAGAAAGAGTAGAGCTATACCTCTACTCCCCCTATGGGCCGTACGGCCTGTACAGAGCCTCAGTGCCTGTACAGTAGAGCTATACCTCTACACCCCCTATGGGCCTACGGCCTGTGCAGAGAATAAGTGCCTGTACAAGGGTGCACTTTACCTTTTTTTGTAACTTAACAATAAATCTTATTTTCCCTGTCTGCATCTTTGAATCACGAGAGATTTCTTTCCATATTATCCGAGTCAAGTCTGGTATGCATTACTTCTCTGTTAACGCATGTTACTTGTCCTTTCTGTAACTTATTATTTTATTTGACAAAAGTAATATAATTTTCTGGAAGCACGAATTATGAAGATTACTGAGAATTTAATATTTCGAAGGACAGATACGCAGAATGAGGAACTGCTAGTATTTTGTGGGGTAATTAAAACAACAATGAACATGATGACAGTTGCAGTAGAGACTGAAGAAGATAAATGAAGAGACAAATACTTAATCGAAAATTTGAAAGGAAAAAAAAAACGATTTTTGAAACCTAGTCACAATGTTGACTGGATAAATTTCTCTCAGAATAAGGATAGGTTGTGACTTTCAGTAGATATACCAAAGAGACTTTTTGTTCAATAAAAGCCGTGTGGACGAAATAGATCGTGTGATCTACTCAGCAGGAACACAAATGGTTTTGTAATAAAATTAAAGTTGACCACGCGAATACATGTGTTCTTTTTTATTTAGGGAACGGGTTCTGTTGAAAACGGAGGTAACGCGTCTTAGGAAGAGTGGAGCCACAAAGAGGCTGAGAAAATTGTGTTAAACCTAGAATACGTACATTTCGCGAAGTAGCCACGATTTTGTTACCTATGAAGCACAGAACTCCTCAGGATTGGGGTAAAACCCCTCAGTTTCACGGAATAACTTATTTCTTATCAGTAAAAAAACGAGTAACTTTTAAGACCGTGGAACACTCAAGTAATCTCTGGCGAATTTAAGCGTGTTGTACCGTACACTTAGGCAGATTTGCCCTCCAGTTATCGGCAGTGCTATCTAAATCGGTATACTACGAACTAGACAAGAGAGTAATTTTTTTCTTTTGCCGAAATGGGCAAGAAATGTCTTTCTTCTGTACAGTGATCAAAGGGTCTCTGTAGTCCATACAAATTCTTATCCGATGGCTACCAGAGACTCTTACTGGGGGGGGGGGGGGGTAAAAGGCCGGTTCGTGAAGCTTACTTCTATCTGCATCTAGTGCAGTGGTTAAGAATAATACATGGAGCTCTACTTCCACTCCCGCCACAGCCCTTCACAGCCAGCAAAGCAACAGGTTTATTTTTTAGGCAGTATGGCTGACTTACTGTATATAGAGTGGTCTGCCGTATTGGTAACATCAAAATACCCTTGCATGGTTTACTGACAAATTTTTCATCTCTATATTACTGTGTATAATTTTCATCTACAATATTATTATCAATTAGCTGCTACACACACTTTTTTTTCTTTCAGGATGGTGATTTAATACATACATATTAACTATTACACATTAGAATCAATCCCAAATATTTTTGTCTGTATTTTAATTTTTAATATTTATTTTCAACAATATATTATTATTTTTAAAATTTAATATTTTGTGTCTGTGCAAAGGTTCAAGGAGTTTTTAATATTTCGATATATCTGTCCTTTGTACAGTCCCCTCCTGAAGATAGCCAAACGAGTGGTCGAAACATGTAGTAGGTACAAGGTGTGTATAGTATGCTTTCACATACGTATGTGCATTTGCTGTTTTGATGTATCTAATTACTCAATACGCGATTATGAATTGCTTAAAATTGATTGTGTATTGGCATTTCCGTTTGCTCTGCCTGCAGGCCACGGTACACCCACCGCTGGATCATAAATAATTCAATAGTCATATTTATCATGTTTAATAGAAACAAAACTGCACACAGCGATGAACTGATCGTAAACTTCATTTCGTGATCAGGAAATCTCATACGCAGGACATAAACGCCGCTGCTGTTGTGACTATTTCCGCAATTATGCCCGTCTCTTCAGAGTCTTTATACAGTTATACAATTCCATTTGCACTAATCTGGTTCAATTGTAGCGCCTCTGGCAATAATTGGAAAGGTGTTGAATCGTAACAGCCTGGTGACATTTTCTGTTAAATGAATTTTGTCGTGGTCTTACACCGCCTATTCAGACTTGTGCCCAGGTAGTACTTCCAATTATATACGACACCATTCTTGCTTATTCTTTTCACTTAATTATTTGTTAACCATTACCACATTCCACACTGTAAGCCTGTAGGATGTAGAGATTGCCATTTCGCCTAACAAATAACACAAGCGTATGTGAATAAACGTATAAAAACAAATACATGTTAATATCTCCGTCTTAGATTGTCGATAATACAATAAGAACACACTAGAAGCCGGCCACCATACAAGGTACCAGTACAGCACGTCACAAAATATTTAGCCATAAACAGGCAGTATCTATGTACAGTAAACTTAAGAAAACAAGACAGATACTTCTTATGAAGTGGCGTCATGCATTTATTTGTGGTTTAAGGACGATTCTATTAACTTAGAATCGGGCGACATAGACTTTAAAAGTATAGTGATTAATGAATAATAACTATGATGTGGAAGGAAGCTGTATTATCCTAATATGTCTTACTGCCAAGCACCTGTCTGTGACAATGGTGTCGGTGTCTCTGCCGAGATTCGAGACCTTCCCCTCTTTACTAAGATTCAGACGCTTTGTCACCTCCACAAACTTGCCGGTTTTATCTCAGGTAACTAGGGTATTTAATACTTCAAGGTACAGTGTTAATCATATGTACCACCCGGTGTAACACAAAAAAATTTCTTCATTTTGCCCATGCATTTTATTTAAGAGTGTTTGTTATTCTCATAACAAACAGCAATTAATTTCCTAAATAGCATTAATCGGTTGGTCTTTGTAATTGACTATATTAGTGTGTTGACTGTGAAGCAGGAACTGAATTGCTATACTATGCAGTATAACTTCAGGCCTAAAACAGTTAATCTGAACGGCAGAGTGCGATACTATAGGGAAAATAGTACACAATATTCACACTGCGTTGAAGACGAGTGAAACAGGAAGAAACTTGGGTCACTTTTGCTCTCGAAGGCTCGTGTATAGTAGCGCAGATTTTATGTGAGACCGGATAATGCCCCGGAGGCCGAATACATACATACATACATACATACATATACACATACACTGGCTGTAGTTTTAAAATAATAATAAAAATGGGGTTGAAAATGCAATTATTATTTTTTTAGATTAACCACGATACTGTTGCTTTTAAATAACTTCTGTGTTTGTGTGTGTCAGAGAGAAACAGGGACAGAGAGAGAAAGAGACAGGAATGTACGCTCGTTACAGATTAAGTTACAATTTTTCATACTACTAACTCGGAAATGTTACCTATGAAAATTTTAAAAAAATCCAGCTAAGTACTATTATTATACAATATTTTATATCTACATTATCTCCAACACGTTTCGGCTGAGATACAATCATCATCAGGGTGACAAAATACAGGGGGCCATATTATGTATAAGCGTACAAACATATACGCCCCTCTCTGTATGACAATAATCATATAGCGGTTTCAGATGCAGTATTTGTTGTTGTTCAATGCTAATCACAGTATATCTGCACATATAAAATATTGGTAATTTAAAGTTAGAAATTAAATTGTGTAAATGTCATTATAAAAAATGTTTGAAGCTAATCAATTTTAGTAGAATACTTACTGTGTAACACAGAAGAGAGTATTTGGTTTTGCATCCACAGGTCGACGGGAATTCGTCACTCGTTAAATTCGCGTGCTGTGGAAATGTTTAAATCGTAAGGAGCATGGCAATAGAAAATAATAAATAAACATTGGAATTAGTAGTTATTGTAATCTAAATAAATAAATATATATATAAAACAATGTACATAGAATGCAAACTTTACTACTGATGTGACAAACTACTAAAGTGTACAGTGATGCGTTCTCTTGAAGATTAGCCGTTAAGTCTCATACGTCAGCTTTTTTCAATTGTACTCGATTTCGTAAAGCGACTTTGATTCCTCATAATTACGTTCATCTACGAATTCTACTTATTGTTAATATATATATATATAAGTCCTCAAGGTAATATTTAGGCCAAACGTTCTGCTGCTTCGATTGAATCCATGGTGTTATCCATGGGACCACATTCACATCGAATACTAAGTTTGTGTAACGCATATATTGATTTCGGACTATTGTTGTAAGGTATCTTAGATTTTCTTGAAATCTCCCATTTATATGCTACTATTCTGGCCAACATACTCATTATCACATATGTGGCATTTTAATTTACATATGGCATTTGTTGGATATTTGTTCTGTGTTTGCTTTTAAGGTCTGAAACTATTATCTATGTTGCTGCATAACGGAAAAACAATTCTTAGAACTTGTCTGTGGCGCTACAGCCTAAATTTGACATAGAAACTTTTGCTTTTATGTTTCTAGAACACACTATTAGACACTCATAGCCGGTAGGGTTTATAGGGAAGAGAATTTATAAATAAATAAATATATATATATATATATATATATATACGCGCGCGCCTAATATATATGGTAAATCCAAAAACCAGTCATAAGACAACCAGATGTGAAGCAAGTCACAATAGTACCATACACAAACACAAATAAAGCAAGACAAATAACAGCATACTCTCATTCAGATGTGCATAACAAAAATAGAACACATATTTAAAAAGTCAAACGAAAATCATAATAAAAATCAAAACACCTTGAATACAAATCGTAAAGCAGAAAATACAATAACAGATTATAGGCTATAGCCATGCAAAATATCCTTTCTATGCATTAAAGTTCAGCAATCGAACATAAAAAATGGGTAGCAAGATATCTTGGCAAAGCAACCTTAAAACGTCATTTGTCATTTCTGAGATTCAAAATCTTGGAAGGCAGACTATTGAAGATCTTTATATCAGCATAAGAAACAACGTGCTGAAAGCATGATAATTTGGTAACCATTCTGTGAAGGTGAGTCGCATTTCTTATATCCAAACCATTTATCCAAGAGTTAGTCCGAAAATTTTTTAGGTGTTCCACAACAAATATCATCAACGAGAATATGTACTGACATGGAACAAGTAAGGGATCTAATTTCTTAAATAAATTTCTACGTAAATTTCTAGATCCAATGCCAGCCACAATTTTAATAATCCTTTTTGTAATGTGAATACCCGGTCTGTATCAGTAGAACTTCCCCCTAAAATAATTTCATATTTGATTGCAGAATGAAATGTGCAAAGTGAACCACCGAAGAGTTTCTATGTTTAAAACATGAAACAAACTCCTAATTGCAAATCATGCAGCCCTCAATTGAGGATTTATTTGACCTGTATGAGTTTTCAAATTAAGGAGCTTATCTATTTGTATACCAAGAAATTTTATGCCAGCTGTTTCTTTTATACGTTTTTCTGCATATACATTTGTCTTCTTATATGAATTATAAACTCCCTAATTTGATGGTTGTGGTAACTGAAGGTAATACATATGTTGCGTGGTTTTGTTTCGTATTTGTCAAGTTTTGGAGTTTAAATTCTCGTTTGATATTCGTGTTTATTTTCATAATTATCATACTGTTGTATCCACTATTTTTTTCAATATCCAACATTTTATTTATTTCTTTATATTTTCTTTGCTATGATAAGGGAAGCTGAAGCAACTTCTTTAGAAGAAATCTATAGGTTGCAATCTTGTGTTATATGGGAGATTAGAATTGCTATGGATTTCAGCGTCGTGGAATTGGGGTTTCTGTATTTATACATTTTTGATATTTTCTCTGTTCTGCTGATTAGGATATATAAAAAATTATATGGTTGTGGTCTTAATGTGTAATTTTAAATTTAATTTTACCACGTAGATTATTTATTTTAGCCAATATTTCTTCGACAACTTCTTTGTGAACAACAATTTCTAAAAGTTTATATACCACAAAAATAATATTTTATAACATAGTACACAATGTCATATTCTTCGTTTCGAATATATTTTTAACTATTAGATTCGCGTATTGTTGCAAAAATGTTTTTGTTACCTGAGTCGAAAAGGGGGATCCCATTGAAACGCCTTCCAAAGGATAGGAAAAATTCTATGCAAACTGGAAGTAGTTTTAGATCAATAAAGTGCAATAATATGAGTTGTGGTTTTACAGTTGTCCAACATTATTGGATTATAATATTTTTCAGTATTAATTTATGAATTTATGAAATTTTTAATTTCACTGAATTTAATCTGTATGTTTCACACAATTTAATTTCATTAAATTATGTGCTACTTGGATAGCTGGTTGTAGCGAATGTGCTAGAAAAATATAATACTGCTTGCAGTTTTCCGATTATGTATGTCTGTAGTACGGAGTATTAGCGTTATTAACGGTAGGTCCCACTGTAATATTATCTTTGTAAATTTTTAGTTGGGTTTGAGTGTTGGAGGGGAGGACTTCATTTATAAGACGTCCTTTGCTACCTGTATGTTGATAATAGTTCTAAAATTATGTATCTTATGTTGCATTTGTTTGTGGAATATATCTGTGAAATATTTATTGATTTTAGTAAATTTATTGTCTAATAAAATAATTCAGGGTTTTGGTTGTATTTTATATTTTTCAATTATGAATATAGTTTTCCCTTTTCAGCTCTTGTTAACATAAGATAATTTCTTTCTAATTTATTAAACATTTGCCTTATTACATGTAATTATCTTTTGTGTAAATTTTTGCTACGTGTTTTGGAATGTATAGTTTGTTTTATTTCCTTCAAATCTCATATAAAATTTTCTGATGGCATTTTCGCTAACATTAAAATACCATTAATAAAAGATTTTAAGTGATCTTGAAAACTGTAATTAAAACTGAATTCTAAAATTTGTTTTCATCTTAATTGAATACCACTTCTGAAAGGGTTTGACTTAGTTTATAGAATATATTGTGGAGTATTATTTTTCATATTTTTATTTTTTAGTTTTTATCACAGTGTTCAAGTATGTTTAAAGTTTTTGTTCAGTAGCTACTTTTATGTAATCCCACAATCGTTTCTATTTTTTAGAACCTACTACATAAATATTTTAAAGGCGTTCATTAACATTTCGCCCGTTCATATATAACAATTTAAACCACTAATTTAATCTAACTTGAAAACATGCTTTTTAGTAATTACAGTTTGAAGGTGGTTGTCATTTACTTTAATCTAATAATATTTACATATCATCTAATGAATCTTACACACTTTGTTGAACCATATTGCCGCATTTGTTTTTAGTAATTATTCCTTTCGATTCTTATCCGCAAGTTATTTTTGCCTGCTTGACTTTGTGATATGAACATTTTGCACTGTTCGTGTATTAGGTCATTGTTTTATAAATAAAATTGAAAAATACTTTTATTATACAATACTTTATATTATCTGCGGAACTTTTGGTTTAGACAGCCATCTTGTTGGAGATAATTTAATGTAAAATATTAGGAAAATTAGTGTATTTAGTTTGCTTTTAATTAAAACAGTGTAATAATGCACGGAAAATGCAAAATATTAATTTATGAAAATAGTTTCAGGCCTAAAAGTAGAGATGGAAGGCTACGAACGGACAATAAGTATAAGACAGAGTTTAGTATAGTTACAAACAGTTCCAGATATTGCTGTCACCTATCCTGACATATAAGACTGACGTTTGCTATTACGTCGTTTTGAATGTTGGCAATGTTTAACAAAAGGGAAAAGAAAGAACAGGTGGCAGGGAGAGATATACTTTTGTACAAATAAGTTTATAAAATATCGAACAACAGCAGTACCACTTAGAAAATGCATGTTGTCATTCTATGCAGCTACTTTCAGTAACTTTCACGTGTATGCCTTGCATATTCAGTGACGTCACTATATCAAAGTGCGCTCCGGGCGCTGTAGTGAAAAAGAGTTTACCATAAGCTAAAGTGTGACTGAGACTTTGGTAGGTGCAGAAATTCCCGTTGAATTTTAACGGGGATTTTACACCTGATTTAACGGCGGTATGTTGGCAGGAACACATTCGTGTATGATAAGAACCTAAATTAAAAATATCCAACAAATCCACTTGTCGATAAGGAGCCTAAACCTATTTCACGAAACAAAATTAACGTAGTTTAATTCAGCCGAACATAGAAACAGCCTTATGTGCATATGCTCTTAGTAGCTTAAGGGCTTAGGCAAAAATTCAAAACAAAAATAAAACTAAGGCTTTTATATTATTGGGGCTTTTATGTTTAAAATTTATGTAAATCTTATACCACTTCATATTCCAGCTTACACAAAACACAGTGTTGCACAATTACAAATTACAATTCAACGTTGTTTAAGGAATTAATCGCAGTTCATTTTAATACTCGTATGAAACACATAAACGCATTGGGTGCGTGACATATAGAATCCTTGGATGTTAAGGTATGTGGCAAATATTAGAGATACCGCTGTGCTCCAAAGGACTCACATATTTCAGTAAACCACAATTGTAGCTGAAAGACCAGTTACATTACGCTTAATCAGTTTGGTTACTTTATTACATATCCGCTGAATTTTACGTGTGATAAAGCATTCAGTTTACTTTAATATCTGTCAGTTGCGAAATACGATTTTGCGATAAGATGCCGATTATCGAGGAGGAGCAAGGAGAGCATTATTCCGCTAATGAACACAGAACATGTAATATCATGTCACAGTTCGACAAGCAAAGTAAACAGATAATGTAATACAAAGGTGAGCACCTTTCTGTATCTAATGTACTCCCCACAGTATTCTCCCGCTACAGCATGTGCGGGTGAATAATGTGAACAGAATAAGGCAATATAAGAGCTATACTTTAGAACGTGTTTCACAAATCCCGACTGCCAAGCTGAGGGTCTCCATGTCGGCATTTAACTGGGCGAAATATATTATGGATTAAACATACTTTAGTGGAATATTGGCTACATTTTAGCCTATTTTCCTTCTCCTAAAGAAAGAACACAGCCTTATTAGATTACAATGTGTGTGTGTGTGTGTGTGAGTGTGAGTGAGTGAGTGAAAGAGAGAGAGAACGCAAATTTTGAACCATTTGTCCAAAATAAATAAAAAAAAACAACTTTTGTACGAACTTTAAGATATACGAGTCTATTACAAACACATTTAATTTCACTATCCATTTGTTGTTGAAGAATTAATAAACTAAAGAAATATATCTCTAATCCGGAGCTTCAGCACCAGCTCCGGTTCACAACCAGCACTCTACTCTACTCAATGGGTACTGGACGCAATTTCCCTGGAGGAGTAGAGCCTGTGGCGGAAGCTGGTCACTCGCGGTCACCAAGTGCCTAAGTTAGAATGATTGGAGCTTCACGTCCACGCCACATATGTAGACACAGACGCACTGGGATAACTTAACTTTAGCTGTAATTAACGAACTTCAAGTTACATAGCGACAGTGCAGAAATGTGTGGTTATATTTGTGATACGCTGCATAAGCTTAAATTATATATATATATATATATATATATATAGAGAGAGAGAGAGAGAGTGTAAGGCATATATATATAGGCCTATAAGTGACAAATTTAAGAAAAGCTAAATTAAAAATACTAAATGTAACCCTGTTCAGCATTTCTTGGTCTCAAACAGCGCCGCAAAGGCGGCCGAAGGTAAAGATATCCAAGATTGAGAGCAGCCAAATGATGCAGTTTATATAAATTAGAAGAAGAATGTAACTATAAAACTGGTTAGCATGCATTTCTTCTATTAATCCAAATCACCGAAATCATATTAGTCAGAGTTAGAAAGCGTGGAGAAGTTACAAGCTCAATCCTCTTAACTTGTGTCCGCAAGGCTTTCTGGTTTGTTGAACGAAGGTAGCGTTTATGGATTGTACTTTTTTTTTACTTTACTTTTGGCCGCACTTGTGGAAATAAAAGTGCTTGTCACAATTTGTACAAGAAATTCGGTAACTCATCTGCTTTTCAAATCCTGCAGTATGACTCTGACAAATAATTTAGGCCATCAGTTGCACACTGACGTAGAGAATTCTGTGCTTCTCTCGTTGTTGCTTGCGTCTTTGTCTCAGGTCACAATTGATATAATCCTTACTTTTTGGAACTATTGAAAATTCGTTACAAATTAGAAATTATGCAGACTACGGTCTGTAGAATTTCAAAATCGAGCAGTGTACTGAGGCGATAATGCAATTTTTACGTCATCTTCAGAAGAACATAAGATGAGGGTACAGTTTTTTAGACGGAAGACCTCTACACATTTTTCACTATCACTTACAAAACCTTCCCACGCTGTTGGAAAACTTACTAAGCTAGATGTCTCTTCGACAATATTAAAAAATATTTTTGACCCCAGCCCTTTCCCCTGAAAATACTCTCTTGCAACATTGGTGGCAGGACAATCAGAAAGGCTTAATCAAAATCCTGCAACCCCCTCAAAATCGCTATAAAAAACTAAGTCAGGTCAGTCGCCGGTTATTCTGATTTTAATTTCACCATTCGACGACTCCACATTGTTGGTATTCTTTTAGCATACTGGAATCAAAAGCCGACATTTTACACAGACGAATTTCCATAAGATTTCAATGCGTCGATATTAACATATAAATGAGGTGGATTAGTGTTTGTGGTGAAATTAAAGTGATAGTGTAAAAGCAGATTACAATGTGTGATATCATCGATAGAAAAACGATGTCTGGTGAAATAAGGGGCGGTGTTGGCCACGAGCCCTTCCCCCTTTATTCCATGGGACCGGACATCATGTCGTCCAAAGCCAAATTTTTACTCATCGGAGTAAGCACGAGGATTCGATTGACACTAGAGATGGGGAAAAACACTGTCTGGCATGCCGAGGTCAGTGGACGGGTGCACAGTAGTTATGTACTTAAATCTAAAGTTCTTACCATCAGCAGACAGGGTTCATCAGCCTTATATGGAACCTGCTTTTCATTTCGGCGTACAAGTGTGTACTGTGGCAGGTCATGCAACATGTAGCCCTGTACTCTTCGGCGTATAGCTGTATATCGCCACAGAAATATAGGCTAATTCGTACCTCAACACACTTGACTTTATCAGTCTTTTCATTCTTACTTAAACAACATCGTTTTGGAAGCTGGATATACCCCATCATTGAGTAAAATAAGAAAGTTTTGAAGCCCAATTTACTGGGTTCTGTTGGCGAGGCTATTTTCTTGTCCTGACACTCAATAAAGTGAGGTTAGTAATATTCGTATTTAACCAGATGACGTAAGCAGAACCAGCTTCCTAAGCGTTGTGTGTTTTGAGCAAATACAAAATTATTGAAGCTGTAAAAAATATGCCACCCCAATCACATAAATCTTTGATTTTTAAGAAACTATTTATATTCGTGATTATATAAAAGTCTACCCGTTGTTTGAAAGAAGAAGGGAAGTGCATTGTTTGCACTGAAATTAATGAATTTGTATTGCATGACACATAGGCCTAACACAGGGTGGTTTATTTTCTGCTAGAAATACCTTCGACAGGTAGAAGAATTGAAAGCGGGAAATCAGCTGCAGAAGAAGTGAGCAGCTGATTTCTGCCTACACACTCCTGCGGTTATGCAAATATATTATCATACCACACCTCAAGCGGGATCACGTGGCACAGTGGTTAAGGTGCTGTGCTACATACCCGAAGGTATCTGGCTCGATCCCAGATGGTGTCATTGGAATCTTTCATTGACATAATCCTTCCGATAGCACTATGGCCCTGGGGTCGACTCAGTCTCTAAGAGAAATGAGTACCAGGTGCATTTCCTAGGGTTAAAGGCGGCCGGTGCGTAAGGCTGACAACCTTACCACCATCCTGTGCCGTTGTCATGTAATCTGGGAGCCTTAACTTCCTGGAACTTTCTAGGCCTGTCCAGGCCTGTAACTGGACTGCTTTACCTTTTACCTTTACCACACCCCAAGCGGTTTTTAGCTTGCTTTACATCGCAGAGGACCGGAATCAAACAGAGGGATTATATATGTTGCCTTTTCTAAGCGCAGTTCGGCTTGCTCCTGTATATTGTTACACTATTACTCCATATTTGTTCAGTTACACCGAGATATGTTCTCACCCAGCTCAAATAGTAATAAGAAAAAGAAAAATAGTCTGAGCTGAATTCATGAGGTTCATGAGGTTCAGGATAGGGATAAGCGGCGGGTAGTTGTTAGTTCAGCAATGAAATTCAAAGTTCCATTACAGGCAATGAATTTCTTGACCAACACACTCACTACCAGTTTTGAAGAAGGAATCTCCTTCATTAACTTATATGTGGCAATACCCATGTTGTGTTTTCTTTCCTTTCCTTCCATGCAAGGGGCGGGGTTCAACATCTCACATAATTAACACTAGTTCCAATTTCATCCGCACAACTGTGCCACTGCCGCTTGCTCGCTCGCACACACTTGTTGCTCGGTGTTAAGAGCGAACGCACGACCTAGCTCCAAATCGCATCATCTCGGATAAACTATGAATAGCAACGAGCTGAAGTAGGTAAAGGCACGGTGTGTATACAGGTAGTACTGCATGACGAGGGGTATAACAGACGGACTGATCCAAGACACCGATTCGGACAATTCCATAGTTACTTTGCTTTATTCAGCATAGGTGTGGACGGAAGGATGGTAATCAAATGAATTTTAAAGAAATATGCCCGAAAGTGGACCAGATTCGTGTACCTTATTTTAAATATCAATTGTAAAATCCGTGACAGCCCAATCAGAAACGACTAGTCTATGCAAAATCGACCAGTAAATTGGGGGTTGAATCTAAACGGCAGCAGAGGATGTCTATCTTTTACGTCATCCAGATGGGTCTGGCAATCTGGTGGCCTTTTCTTCTGGAAAGGGGAAACGCAGAAATCATGAAGTTTCGGATCTTGTAAATTTCTGCACCCCATTGTCACATTCTACATCTCTCTTGTACAGCCAAACAGTAACCTCAGTACCCTGCTCTCTCACGAACTCGTTAACGGTGAAGAACCGATTGACAGATGGTACCGAACTGCACGGAATGTAACGAGTAAATGGGATATGTCACCGGATGACAGAAATGCTACATTATACTATACCACGAAACGAGGTAAACATCAAGCACAAAAAGCTGTAATAGCTAACTCTGTAAAGACAGTAGCTACTATACAGTACCACGTGTATTTATACTACTCGTAAAAATATCTCCACTTTTCGCAAAAGAAAAGCATTTATATCTTTAGTACGGTCGTCACAAAAGGCAGTTTTTACTATAAAGCCTTAAATAATTAGTTTTTGTAATGGAGACAGACTGTGAGGTCTTACTTACTTACTTACTTACTTACTCACTCCATGGAACAGAGTACTTATTGAGAAGCTAACCTTTTCTCAGCAAGTCATGAAATTCCCCGCATTTTATGGAACCCAAATGTTCATTGCCGCGTTTACAATTGCCCGCCATTTGTCCCTCTCTTGTGTCAGATCAATCCAGTCCATGCCCACATCTCACTTCCTGAAGAGCCATCTCAATGTTATACTTCTATCTACGCCTGGGTCTTTCAAGTTTTCGCTTTCCCGCAGGTCCTCAGGTGGCGGATGAGAAAACGGCCTCCAATATGGAGGGTATTTGCGAATATATTAAATAAGTAGTCGCGGAGAGCCAGCAAAGGAAGGTACTCCATCTTGGGGGTTGAGCGAGGTGCTAAAAACTCCTCGCCGTTAAAACCCGCCTTCTTACGGAACACATACATGTGCCTCGGGTATGGACTGACTGTTGTCTGCAGGGTAAGAACTAGTTGTTACATGATACTTAAAAAAATTCATGTTTCAGTTGATTCGACATTTTATGCACCCCTGGATGCTGGCGTATATAAATCTACTGCACTGATATTGGCTAATATAATCACACGCGGGTGCTGTGGCGCTCCTGCCGTCTCTGTGTAACAAAGCGCCTCCAGCAGCAAGTGTGACAGAATTGTCACAGCATGCATAGACTGAGACACAGTGCAGCTAGCTTATATGTGTGTGTGTGTGTGTGTGTGTGGAGTTCAAAATTGCTTAATCCTTTGAAGAACAGTGGTAACAATATGTACCGTCTATTTTGATGTCAATAAATTCAGCATTTCTACCACACATTGTGAATATATTTATTTCATATGATTTACACCATGAATATCGAAGAGCTGTAACCAGTCAAAGTTTTTGCAATGCAAACATGGAGTATTTCTGTGAGATAAAACTATTATGTTTTATAGAGTTGGCTAGACCGCAGCTCATTGCAAGACGGTACTCAACGTTCAAAAACGAAAGCAGGCACAGAAAGGTATTTCTGTCTTTCTGTCCGCATGCTTCAACTCGAAAATATGGGGTGGGTTTCAATTAAATTTACCATAAAATTTGTGTCATTCGAGACTAAAATCTCTCAGACTTTTACTTTCTTATAATCAGTAATAACGATATGGCTTAACAACGAACCTGTCAGGTGAGAACGACACTAAAGCCATAATAATTTTCACGGTTATGTGAGCAGTCATGACGAAGTACTAAAACTAAACTCCGTGGCCTTAGTCCGCACGCGAACTATACCGACAGAGCGGCCGCCGCCGGTCGGCGAAGTTAGTGCCAACTTTTGCGGATAGAGGGGTGTCACGTGGTCAGCGCA
>Ga0123352_10007512_pt1 | contig 16826 bp, 15 predicted proteins | sample TergutLab28metaG_FD_89700 | JGI IMG/M metagenome (GOLD analysis project Ga0123352, IMG submission 89700) | Labiotermes labralis P1 segment gut microbial communities from Petit-Saut dam, French Guiana - Lab288 P1 | ecosystem: Host-associated > Arthropoda: Insects > Digestive system > Gut ... | reverse complement strand
TCATTGCAGTGGAGGAAGTCTTCACTTGAGATGATGTTCAAAGCCCTCGTCGCAGCTGCCTGGGCGTTTTCAACTGTCCCAAAATGATGTCCTTTGAGTGGGTTTTGAGCTTGGGGAATAAAAAGAAATCGCACAGAGCCAAGTCAGGGCTGTACGGTGGGTGGGGAAGTGTTATGATATTATTTCGAGCCAAAAATTCCTACACATCAGACAAATTCTTCGGGACCAGTTTCGCACAAATTTTTCTCATATGCAAATCTTCCGTAATGATTCGGTGGACATCCGTTTTTGGTAGTCCTACATCCTCTGCGATTAACCACACATTCAAATGTCGGTCCCTAGCCAGAACAGCCTTCAAACGAGCCACATTGTTCTCATTTCTTGAAGTTGAAGGACGCCCTGCGCACTGTTCGTCCTCATTGCTCTCCCTTCCGTCCTTGAACGCCTTGTTCCACCTGGAGACTTGGGATGAAGACAAAACAGCATCCCCATAAGCTGTCCTCAACAACTGCAAAGTTTCGGAACCAGATTTTCCGAGTTTAGCACAGAACTTAATCGCGTAACACTGCTCCAGACTCCTCTGCATTTTCGCCTGTGACAAGACACAAAAACTACTATGCATTTTGCTACTGTACCGACCGCTAGCAACAAAGGCGCTGACTCAACTGAGGAAGGTCAAACTTTATACCTGGGTTCCCTCTCCACCTGCCTCGACCCCCACTTTCCTTTCCTGGCCTTTATGCGCTGCGCAAAAAAAATAATTCTCATTACTTTTGGGACAGACCACGTATATTTCAGTTATAAATGTTCGTTAATGTGTATACAGTATTCATTTTATGGGCGTGTATACTTGGAAGCGTTTGATACAAACATGTGTATGAAACAATATGCCTAATACGCTGATCTATGCCTTACAGTAAAATCCTGTAGTTTTGAATAAATGGCGTGTACTTTTTCCCAATTCTCATGCCTGAATGAAAACTAAAATTATTATAGATAGAGTCAGGGTTGGCGCAGACCTAAATGCCGCACCAGATGACCATAAATTCTGCCCTTCCTCGGTTAAAAGTAGCTAAGCTTTCTCAAGACTTCATCCTAATTACTGACACGAACTTCCCAGACACTCACGAACATTGTGGCTGGAATTTTACTTTTGAAAATCGTTTTCTTTACAGTTTCACATGACATATTAACATTGCTCAAATTAATGGTCACAACATGAACAAAGGAATGGCAGAAATTAAATTTCATGGAACGAAAAGAAAGAACATTTGTAAAATGTGCCAACTGACGCGTCGGCGGGTGCGCCTGTACGGCGCCCCGTTTGTACTGAACAGGACGACAGCGACCATATGCAAGCCGTATCATGGATCAAAGTAGAGCCGTATTAGCTTATTCCACTTTGGCAATGTCTCCCACAATGTTTCAACAACTTCATTTTCTGCTTTATAGATGGTGCAGCATGCATTAAAAAGTGAAATGGAAATACGTGCTGTATAACAGCACTTTTCACGCGGTCGCAGTGGCCTGTTTCCCAACCGATAGAACTGCTTATTAATCTGTGCGACGAGGTCACGGACACTAGTGAGCAGCTGATCGTAAAGTAGATAGGAGTTCGTGGTAAACATGTGAACGTACAATCAGTGTTGGTGTTTAGACCCTGGACTGTTAAATTGGATTCTTAGTTCACATCGCTGTAGTATCACCAAGTACATAAATGTATGGGATGGGTTTGTTTCAAAAATGCGTAAAAATGCGGAAGTTTGGACCAAGTATAGTTACAAGTTTTCGAAGTATCCTTTTGGATCCACAACGAAACTGCAGTTCTTTCATGTGTTACATTTGTTGTAGATTTAAGGGCACTGTTGTCATGTAGTTTATCAATGTTATGCCATGTATGGTCTATTTTCAGTACTGCTGACTGTTTTATTACTGTAAAAGTGTCCAGTATCAATAAATATTTCGATCATGCATTTTTAAGATTTGTTTTGAAGTAGTTCCTGTACTCTTCTTAGATTGTTACAGTGTTTATGTTTGAAACCAAACTTTGAAATGTTTAATTCTGTAGTTAACCCTGGCTTGAACATTTCTTGTTCCTCGAGTTGTATCATGTATGTGGTGTGACTTACGAGTTGCTTTTAGAGGTAGCACGTTTATATGTTGCAGTAAATAGTCTTCAAAGGTCGTTGAACTTGTGTGCTTTCTGTAGATATTAACCAACTTGAAATAATGTATAAATAAACTGCTACAATAATACCTGTACTGTAATCACTTTGAGCAGAAATTTAGAACAATTTGTGGTTTGTACTTATAAATTAAATTCAGATTAAATTGCTGGTTAGGTTAGAACTGTTCAATTGTGTCAAGAAACTTATTGACAACAAAATTTGCAGCCATATGTATTCACCGTGGTATAAATTTATTCTTATGCCCCTTAGCATATACACACTCATTATCTTTAGGTAGTTTAGTCCATTGACATAAGAACTTGGCATATTTCTTTAGTTTAACAAGGGGCAGCAGAGTTATGTCATGTGTAGATCAATAATGTGATCCAGTGAATTTACGGCAGGTTTACCCACACCATCTTAATATATTGAAAACAATTATGTCTGCCTTACATATCACCCTGTTTTCAGCATTTCAGGAAGATAATTTTGTAGGTTATTAAATTCGAGTTTTTAGGTGATCATGGCAAATTATATATGGAGTGTTTATTTTAGGTGGAATTATGTAATGATGTTAATGAGGTTATGAGGTATTCGTTCGCAGATATTGCAGTCTTTATTGGTGTGTTGAGAGAGGTAATAGAGGAGGTATTGATGATAAAATTGAATGTATTACCTCATAATTTGCTGACTGTACATGAGGACACTCGTAAGCTGTGGTCAATGTAGCAGGAAGTTTGACCATCTCACAAGTACTAAACATTGGGACATTATACACACATTTTGGATATCAGCCAAGTAACTAGCTACCCACTGTTACATTGTCATGTTCATTACTCTGTCAGTCAAAGCAAATGCTGATGTAGTGCCTTGAAACAGGCCACCATCTTCTATTTCCAGGTACTACCTACTTAACATGTCGCATTCCTAACACAATCATTAAACACCTTTACCAGATAAAACAGTACCTATAAGGAAAGCCACTGACACATGTAATGTAATTCTAACCTACATGCTGTGTGGTGATACAATAATCATGTGGTAGACCTTAAAATATAAAAAGATATGGCTGCAACTTCATCTACAAAGGCAACAGTCACAGGTTAGTACTCCATATTTTACTTATGTTGTAGAGGATATGTAGAAATTTAGTTTTTTCTACCGATTGTTCTCTTATGAACTTTTGTAAAATGCAGGAAATTTGCCTGGGCTGCTGTTAGCTTCTCAAGAAGGGCTCCTCCATGGAGTGAGTTCTTCATATTTTGAAATAATTTGGAACTTAAATCAGGGCCCTAAGTTCAGTGCTTTAGTTATATAGTTTATGAGAACAGAACACAGTATTAATATTTGGTTATCAGATAGTCTTTTGTGGAGTGCTCAGAGCTTTAGAGCTGGTCACCATTTTCTAGATACTGATCCCATAATTTTGCCACATACTGTATGTTCAAATGATGATCATGATGATAAATGTTCTTCCATCATTTTGCAAGAAGACATTGGTCAGTTATGTTGGCTTGAATTGGTTATTAAAAAAAAAGTATTTTTAAAAGTGGTGTGCCCTGTAAGATTATCTATCCATTCAGCATATACTGATCACACAAGGATGTAACAGATATACAAAGGAAGCTGTTACATTGTAAAAGAGCTTTATCTGAGGATTGGTGGGAATTCTGTAGCCTAGTTATGTGAGTAGTGCAGATATAACCCTTGGTTCATTTTTAATAACTGGAATTTTCTTGTGGACAGTTTGCATTCATTTATGTGTACAATCCAGCAAACAATGTGATATAATTGTAGTGCTATTCAGTGCTGGAATTGCAAAATTGTAACAACCAGAGTGGTAGAGAAACGCCTTCCATAAAGCTTGAATTTAGTGTGGTTGTATCAACCACAACTGTGTTCAAGTGTGTTCCAGTCCATTTCAAGCACTGCTCCTGCTACCTCTTTCTGGATAACCAAAGGTAGTTATCCTGATTGAGTTCTTTCCTGGTTTTCTTCAGTCCTTTAAGATGGCAGGATAGCACCTTAGAAATAGACCACAATCCCTCCCAACTTTTTGAGGAATATTATTAAAGTACATCTCTGCTGGCTTCAACACATTATTTGTGTAACTTTTTTAAAATACAAATATTGTGAGGCGTGAGGGTTTAATGGCAGTGTAGTTGAGATTCTGTGCTTCAGGTACATGATCCTGCATCACTGGGTAACAATTCCCCACATTACGAAGTAATATAATTCTTTAAAAATATCAGTGACACAGTATCATATGCCAAATGACACTTAGTCCTCAATAAAATATTGTTTCTTGGTTTATTTAATTATGCTTCTCAGTGGCATTATTTGTAGAGTGATATATATATATATGATATTAAATGGGAAATTATTTTAAGTGGTGCATTGGAAAGGATGCTGAAGGAAGTCTTCATGACCTCTTTTTAGCCCACTAGCCCAACATTTGCTTCCAGCACCACAGGAAGTTCTAAAACTTGTCAGTCAGGATGGCAGGCCTCTGATCTGTAAGACACACCACAGGTGATCTAAATATAGAGCTAAGGTGCTCACCGTTAGCTGCATTCTTTGGTAAATACAGGTGTAGCTGCATGGAGTCTTACATATCGTGAAGTGTGTTGTACAGACAGTTTATTATGATTGTTGGAATTTTTGCAGCAAAGTTTAACTGGGAAGACCCTCTGAACCTGGAGTCACAGTTGACCCAGGATGAAATTATGATGCGTGATTCATTCCGTTCCTTCTGTGAAGAGAAGCTTATGCCTCGAGTGTTGCTGGCTCATCGTAATGAGGGTATGCAAAGTTGTGGCTGTCTCTGGTAGATATACACAATTTGAGGAATTCAGTTTCTTAGTTTGATATTTTTTGTTAAATGTGGGTCTTCTGGAACAAAATGTTGTGTTGAAGCAAAATTTAAAGTTTTCATTTGGACTGTATTGTTTATTCACTTTGGATTTTATCTTAGCTCATATTAAACACATTGTGAAATAACGCAAGGATCTCATACTGAGTTTCCTGTTTGTTGCAACTTCCAGTAGGCCTTGTAATTAAGTTGGAAGAAAGAGATTTCCTAATTACAACGTAAAAAGTAAATCAGTGGGTTGTTGCTCAACTTCCCTTTCCTGCCCTCTACAAGAATACTGTTGCTCAGATGTCATTAAGGGAAGGGTTGTCCCTTTTTATAAGACTTTTAATAAAAATCAGTGTGTGAAGTATCTCAAAAGGCATGTTGAATTTGAGACATGAAAGGCTCCAGCATTTCTATTGTAGTGTTTCATTCATACAGATCAGCAGCAGTCGGTATTAGCCCCCTAGACTTGCTGCATCTTCGTGTTTGTTGGTCTGTCCATTTTTTTCCCTTTGTAGACCTTCATTTGTTGTGCTGGTGCATGTGTATTCGTACACTGACTTGGAAATGCATGTATCATTCATTTTCAGTAAATGTTAAGTCCACTTCCTTGTGTAGTCCAGATGTCCACGAAACAAAGAGAAATGTAAGTAAGTGTATATATTGCTCCAGAGGAAAGTGAAGCCCAAGGAACCTTTCCACTCTGTCTCATATGGTCATTATACTGTTGTAAGTTACTGTTCTGTAATGTATTAAATTTTTTCATACAGACTGTATTATAGTTGGTTCCAAATTTCATGTACTGTTCCCGCATGTGAAATGTGAAATTTAAGAGAATTTTTAAAAGTTTTCATTCTTATTTCATAGGTCTGGCACAGTTTTTTCTTCCAGTTGGTCTTCTTAGTTATGTTGCCAATTTATTAGAACAAGGCTCCCAATTAATTGTAATTTTTTAAGTTCTGCATTTTTGTGTAACTCACTGTTCCAGTTTTTCACCGTGAGGTCATGAATGAGTTAGGAGCAGTTGGTGCTCTGGGCTGTACTATACAGGGCTATGGCTGTGCTGGGGTGTCATATGTAACATATGGACTGCTGGCTCGTGAGCTGGAGCATGTGGACAGCAGTTATCGTTCGGCGTTCAGTGTCCAGTCGTCACTGGTAATGCATGCTATTGAAGCATATGGAACCACCGAACAGAAGGAGAAGTACCTCCCAAAGCTTGGTGTGTGTATTTCTGTTTCGAATTCTGCATTTGATAAATTATTACCATGCAAGTTGGCTCAAGTATGAAGTTCTGTACGTAGTTCAAGCCAGAGTTATGTTCTAATATGGACCTTGTTTATGAATGGTATATGTGAACAATGGGATTTCAGCCTGTGGAGAACTGGTAGGATGTTTTGGTCTGACAGAGCCAAACCATGGAAGTGATCCTAAAGGCATGGAGACAAGAGCCAAGTACAATGCAGCACACAAATGCTACATTTTGAATGGTACCAAAACATGGTAAGCACGTAAATTCTGATCTATTTGCAAATTAGAAAGTGTGCCTGTGCTGGTTCCAAATTTTTCCTGAAGTGAATGATATTTATGATAATGCTGTCTTTGTATATTTCTGTGTTGATTATTAGTGTCCTGCTTTTTCATAGTAACGTTCTTCTGGACTGGTAATCTGTCATTCACCACCATGGTGGTGCTACACAGTCACTGTGTGGAATGAAACCACATTCTGGAGACAATTTGAGTCACATTTCATATTGTAAGGAGGATGTCACTGGAAAAGCAAAGTCTACTTTAAAAATTCATTACAGTCACATGTTTTGAGATTGAGATCTGAATTGTTTATGAGCTAGTGGCTAATGCAGTGGGCTATTGTGCAGTGGTGCAAAATTTCATAATAAATTCATTATATTATTTTATATTTGAGGAAACAATAATTCCATTAGATATTGTTATTTAATGAATAAACATACACTTTTCTCCAAGATATGCAACGTACTAGTCTGGGTTTATTCAGGAGCAATAGGTGTATGGTGATAACCATTTTTATAACCACTGAATAATATTATATTGTTTAGTATGGGAAGTATGACTATTCGTATTTTGATATAAGAAATTCTTATGATAAAACCAACTATATGCACTAATTTATCTAATTTATTTTTGGAATAAAACTACATGCTCGGACAGTTCCTCTGTCCATCATCAGGAGTTCTTCACTGTACACACAGCAATGGTATATGTCATACAGGTTTGCTGACAGGTTACGAGCAAGCTGTCAGCAAACCTGTATGACATATACCATTGCTGTGTGTACAGTGAAGAACTCCTAATGATGGATGGAGGAATTGTCTGAAACATGTAGAGTTTTATTCCAAAAATAAATAGGAGAAATTAGTGCATCTAATTGGTTTCATTATAAGAATTTATCATGATGCACGGTCACCTGAATGTCAAATTGATATACTTACTTACTTACTCCATGGTGCAGAGTCCTTCTTGATAAGCTAACTGGTTTGCAGTTAGTCAAGAAATTCCCCGAATTTCACGGAACCCCAATGTTCATTACCGCACTCACAAGCATCCGCCACCTGTCTCTATCCTGGGCCAGCCCAATCCAGTCCATATACCCACATTCCACCTTCTGGAGATCCACCCTAATATTATCCACCCATCTATGCCTAGGTCTCCCCAGTGGTCTCTTTCCCTCCGGTTTCCCCACCAAGACCCAATACACCCCCCTCTCCTCATCCATATGCGCCACATGCCCAGCCCATCTCATTCTTCTCGATTTTATCACCTGCACAATATTGGGTGAGGAGTACAAATCATTTAGCTCCATGTTATGCAGTCTCCACCATTCCCCCATTACCTCGTCCCTCCTAGGTCCAAATATTCTCCTCAACAAATTGATATAAGAAGATTAATTATTAAAAATGACACAAAGGTTTTCCAACAGTTCTCCGGTAAAAAGAATGTCACAATATGCCAAGAGGTTTAAATGTAAAGTAATAAAACCTTTACTGTGCAGTCAGTGCACACATGATATGTAGGTAGGAGATGATACACATGAGACCTCTACATAGCTGCTACTGACACATAAACATTTGCCCCACCATGGCACCAAGGCTTGTATCCCTGTGCACAAAGAAACTGTATCAAGTGTCTGTAGGCAGGAGGTGACAACTTGCTTCATGTCAGTATCTGCTGCAAATTTCTTGCCCACCAGGTGTTTCTTATGGGGTCCATTGGGATGGTGATTTCTTTTGTTCATGCATGTGCTGAGTTCTAAAACTTCATCAAATGTGAAGGAGGTAAAAGCATGCTGTAAATGTTTGTACTGCATTCATTTGGATGTGAATCCCATGCCTTCTGCATGTAGGGACTTGGGCTAGCAGGCTACATATAAAAATGATAGAATTAATGGTAAATGAAGCATTGGAATGGGTGTGAGATGACATGATGTATTTTTGGCTTCTGTACCAACATACTACTGGAGGCAGTTAGCATATCAGGTACCTACCTGGTTTGGATTCAGTCTGCATTCTTCTGGACTATCAATTGGACATATGACTGCCTTACTATCCTCATTCCCATTGCTTTTACGAATTACGTCATATTACTGGAATCATTAGTGGTAGAGTCCATTTGAAATGTGATGGCACACAGTGACGCATGGGAGGGGAAGTGAAGGGGAAACTGGTGAGTGGAGTGGGTAGCCAGTACTCTCCACACTATCTCGGAACATGGTGTATCCAGCATTACTACCGTTGATGCGCACACCTTGGTTGCCGGTAGTTGACTGAACTAATGCCCCTGCCGATTTAAATGGACTCGTCTCTTTCGCCAGAAGACGAAATCTTGTTTCTGCGCATGTGCCATCACATTTCAAATGCAGTCTACTAAGCGTAATGTTGTGTAGCCTACTCAGGATGTTGGCTTTGACCTTGCCAGTAGTTTTGCAGGAGAAAGGCCAACCACCATGGGTTGATTACAAATAACTGACATATTCACATTAAAAGTGCTTTGGACTAAAGTGCAGTTGGGTTTTGTGGGGTCAAGTTAATTCATGGGATAGAATTTTGTGTTGTGTTCTGCCTGGTTAGAGGTTAGCTGCACTTCAGACCTTCTGTAAACGGAACACATAAAGAGTGGCAACCAGTGGAAAGTGATAGAGACTTGTGTTTTTGACAAGATACCTGTGTTTTCTCGGCAAGCTAGCTTGGAGAAAAGGGATCACCCCCGTGTTGTCATAGCCAAAGATTACGATCAGTACCATCATCAGTAATTCAGCATTCACAGTTTCTCTCCATATATATATATATATATATATATATCATTTACAGGATTACAAATGCACCAATTGCAGACATCTGTATTATCTGGGCAGTTTGTGAAGATGATAAAGTTAGGGGGTTCATTGTGGACAGAAAATCAAAAGGGCTAGAGACTCCCAGAATTGAAGGAAAATTCTCTCTACGTATATCAAGCACAGGACTGATTCATATGGATGATGTGGTAATACCTGAAGAAAACCTCTTGCCAAATGCAGAAGGTTTGAAGGTAAGATATCACAGTACATTGCAGTGCCATATAGAGACCCAACTTTAAAGATGCACAGTGTGAGCTTGTCCTGGTATTGCTTTACTCTTTTCTGGCATTTTCTGTTCATTGCTGGCAAAAGGTATGTATCATATTTCACCAAATTTCATGTTCTCTCCAATTTATCAGTAATTAAATGTTAAATAAAAAATTTGCTCATCAGTTTCTTTGAATTATTGAATGCTGTATGAGTACAGTTGGCGGCTCTTTGTACAGACTTTTATTATGATATTTGTATTCATGTGAATATGACAGTCATTTATTCTAGAAATATTTGGATGAAAAGTAAGTGTGCACTGTATAGTAATTTGTATTTAGTCAGGTTGCCTTATAATGCATCAAACTGTATTGCTGTATTCATTTGGGTCTGAATGACAGATTTTTTTAAGCAGAAATATGTTTGTTTCTAATTCACCAAATATTCAGATATATCAGGAGCTATTTCACATAAATAATAAAATAGTTTTTGCTTGTATTCCTTGTTATGAATCCTGTCTTTGCAGGTCTGTATGTTTTGCTGATTTGAATTAAACCATACTCCTTACATTTATGCCCTTTGCTTTCAAAGTTTCCATTAAAAAAATCTCCTCACACTTTGCTTTTTTAAGGTTTTCTCAGTGGACGTGCTTTTACCAACATTCCACTAGAAAAATATTTATTGGAAGTAAAATGTGAGAAATTCCTGTAAATGAATTTGGTTCTCAGCCTGATGTGAAAGGTCAAGGCATGTGCTTACTTGCAGAAATGTAATCTGAGTGGTCATACAAAGCAAATTGTTGGTACATAATTTTACTTTAGTAGTTTGGTATATGCTATGACTTTTGTAATAACCGATGTGACTCTTATTTACAGCGTTCATGAAAACACATGTTCTCAATTACTATTCCCTCATAGGGGCCCTTTGGATGCCTGAACAATGCACGATATGGTATTGCATGGGGTGCTCTTGGTGCTGCAGAGTTCTGTATGAAAATGGCTCGACAATACACACTGGACCGCACTCAGTTTGACCGACCGCTTGCAGCCAATCAGCTGATACAGAAGAAACTTGCTGACATGTTGCAAGAAATCAGTATTGGGCTACAAGCTTGCCTTCATGTCGGTCGACTGAAGGAGAAAAATATGTATGTTGATTGACAGGTTTAATGTAGATCTAGCATGTTGGTTTCATTTTACACAATGTTGTAAAATCTTGTTCAGGTACATAGATGCATATTAAAGATTGCCACTCATTTCTTGCATATAGGAAGAGCTGGTTGCAATCACGGGACAGAAAAAGAAGTTTTAACCAGAATGTATACACTTATACATCAAATGTCATCAGCATGAGATAAAACTGGGAACTTCACCAATACAAATTATACAGAAATGACAAGATAACAAAATTCATATCCCCTTGTAGGTAAAGTTAAATTAATAAAACAGACACTACAAACACCTAAGAAGTTAGAATAAAGTATGGATAAAGAAACAACTAAACTTCCAGTTATGTGGGATGACTGGACTGATTTATACAATGTAGAAATAGAAGGCAGTTGGATGTATTGAGCTGCAATTAGTGGGCCAGATTAAACCAAACTGCCCTGTAACTTGCTGCTAAGCAGAATCCATGAGGTACCAATTAGCACACTGGCTGGTTTATGGGATTTCTCACACTAGCTGATTAGGGCCCTTTATATCCACTGGCAGAAACAAGTCAGTTACAGAAATACTGTGTTTGAAGAAACCCAAGATGACGGACAGTGCCGAAAATAATGACCGTTTGTGTTGTAACACACAGCAGTAATTGTCAGAAACTTTTGTATTTAGCTCACGTCAATTGATATGTGTTGAACACTTTGTGCCATAATAACTCGTAGTTGTGAGCACATTGGAAGGGCCAAACATGTACTGCAGATGCCTTGCCATATCTTTTCCTGGTAGTTACACCCTTCTTTGGGGCATTTATATAGCATTATGATGTTAGGCAATATGTCACCAAAAAGGATTTAAGTAATTAATTCAGGGTTTCTTAACCACTTGGTTGTTGTCATTGAAAATGGACTGCACACCAATAACAGAATAATAAACAGACTAAATGGCCACTAAAATACATACTAGCAAATGTATTAATGATTTATTTAGCAACTTACAGTATATGTTAAATGGACTAAATTGTGCATTAGTTGTGGACATATTGCTTGTGGGAACTTATATGCATCTAGTGGATATAGGAGCATCAATTTTCCATCTTAGTTTCTCCATATGGTACCACTGCACAGTGGATATTACACTTAGGTGCTTTCACCTCCCGTGGTAAATGGAGAATTATGTTCCACACTGAAATTCCTGTAAGATTTTAATAAGAAAATTAGATGCAACTTTATTTTCTATTGCAGGTTTTATGGTCTGCATGACTAGTTTCTCAGCAGGGTTAGATATTGCCATTTGAACCACTATGTCCAGACCAAGTCTGGAGCCCACCAACTTCCTGTCCAGCAGGTACTGGGTACTCTTTGCCTGGGTTTAGAGGAACCAGAGCATAATCTGACTGCTCACTTCCATCCATTGCCCAAGTTAAGAATACTTGGAGCTTCATTAGCATTTCCCTTTATGTATACATAATGTGGTGTTAAAACACAGAACAAATTTATGTTTTAAAAGGTTAAATGGCCACTAAAATACAGAGTATCAAATGGATTAATAACAATTTATTAAACAAGTAATTACTTCCGGTGTTTACAGGATAACACCAGAAATGATCTCCATTTTAAAACGTAATTCAACGGGCAAAGCATTGGAAATTGCACGGACAGCTCGTGATATGCTGGGAGGAAATGGTATTTCAGATGAATATCATGTAATTCGCCATGTTTTGAACCTTGAAGCAGTGAATACTTATGAAGGTAATCACCATATAGGACATTTCCAAAACAATTTGTAGTACTTGAATGCACTCACCACTGGAACCTAATTTGATCTACTTCCTATCCTCATGGTTACTCTCCTTAAAGACCCATTTATACAGTAAAACTTACTTATATTTTTATTTCCCTGAACATCTTTTTTTTTTTATTCAGACAGTTACTTTTTTATAAATAAATAAATATGGTAAAATACATACCCAATATATTTAAGTAAAGATCCATATTATTCCATATATGGCACTACAGCCCCTTCCGGGCCTTGGCCTCCCTCATAAGACGCCTCCATTCGTCCCTATTTTCAGCTCTCCTCCTCCATCTTCTTATCCCCAGCAGCTGTAATGCATCCCTCTGGACCACATCTGCCTATCTGGTTAAGTAGAGATCACATGCCAGCAAATTGTGTCCCTTATGGACACAACTTTTACTAAACAGTATACAGTTTGAGATAATATTCTGAAATTTTTTCCAATTCCATCCTTCTGATCTCATTATTATTCTAATCATTTGGTTTTTGCAATAACCAGTGTTCTTCACTCAGAGTAATATTTCATACTTTATAGCAATGTTTATGGAAGCCATCCTGTTGTGTGTATTACTAAACAAACCACACTTATTCACTCAAACACAACATGGGTTTATCTTGATTCAGTTGATTACCTTTACTTGTATGCTACATGGTTGCAGCTTGTATTGTATATTGTATATTTTATGTTTTAACATTATGAAAATAGTGACTATAACAAAGGAGCCCCTTAGATTTTATCTTCCTTCATAAGGTTTTTGTATTAACATGCCTGAGGATGGCCACAGTACATGCCAAAACATGTAGCATGCATGTAAGGTAACTGCTTGAATTAAAATACACCTTTGTTGGACTGAATAAGTGTAGTTTGTTTAATCACACTGTACATTCTTATACAGCAGCTGACTGGTGTGTTCTTTTTCATGTTACTGTTGTGAACTGCTGTTGATGATTGGTACATTTTTGTTTGTTGCAGGTACCCACGACATCCACGCATTGGTGCTGGGTAGAGCCATCACTGGTATATCAGCATTCAGCTGAAATGGCTCCTCTTATAATCCTTCATAATAATATGTGTACATGTTTTGCGAAGCCTTTATACATTATGTTACATATATTGTTTTCAGCTAAAAGTGTGCCTTACATTTCTGTCCCAATCGTTTCTTGGAATTGTAGTACATTCTGAATTTATCAAGAAAAGTGTGGATGATGAAAGGTAACTAATACATATTTTATTATTCTCTAAATAAATATATTAGAGTTAATGTGTTAGTAGATTTTGATATAAATCTGGTGGTTGTACATCAGCTTCTCAACATAGTGGACCAATTTAAGTCCCAAAACTGTCCACATGGTATTTGTGGTGGGCATGCTACTTATTGTTGTTGTTGTTGTTGTTGTTGTTGTTGTTGTTGTTGTGGTCGTCGTCATCATCATCATCATCATCATTATAAGTTCTTCCTGTCTTCCTCCTACTGTCCCTATTCCACTAACGCTTCATAGTCGTCCATTATTGTGTTTAAAGGTTATGTGACAGACAGCCCCAGCCAGCCAGCATGTTATACACAACCTTGGTTCTTATTTGCAGCTTCAGCTCTTGAATGAGTATGTACCTGGACATGTAACTTATTTCAATATGTCCATACTGGGATAAACCGCTAACAGATTTCTCTGTACCTATTCAGTAGACCAAGCAAGTTGCACCTTCCATAGACTGCAGTCCACCAGACCCACTAACAGGTCAATATGCAATGCATTTATGATTAATTATTCATCTGTATGTTCTGTAGTGCACAATTGGACAGCAGTTTCATCACATTTTGTGTGCATTGGACAGACCCCTACTGCATTCAGTTTTAAGTTGAAGTGTATTTCATTAAAATTGTAAGACAGTTGCACTGTGAACTGTCTGGCCACGGTGGGTAAAGTGCAAAGAATGCTTCTTGTATCAGAGCTTGGTTGAGTGGATGAGAGGTGAAGTTGAGTACATTCAGTGATGGCATTTTATATTGTAATAGAAATTCCTAAATCATATTTTTATACAGTAATGCAAAAATAAACGTGGCAGTTGTTTCTGTAATCACAGCGTCACTGTCTGTGTTGTCATATACTTATTAGCTACAGGTGAACCCTTGTCCAGTTACCAGCTTCCATCTTTTATCATATGTGAAATTTAAGGTTTACACTTTTCTTCATTTATGTTTCCAGTTGTTTCCTAATCTTTTGTATTTGACATCTCTTGTGTGAATGTTTCTTGTACACTCCTGTAGTGTTAACTGTGTACCCACTTGGTTGAACTGTACTGAGATTATGATTATATGGCTGCAATTATATGTTTTCATGACCAACTATTGTGGGTATTAAGTCTAAACAATTTGACGAAGTTATTTTTTGATCTTGTTGTTATTTCTGTTTATGTGATTTTTTGCAAGCCATTTCTATGTGTCAGCTTTACTGAATGCCACTTTCTGTTTATTAAAAACAGAGTGATAGGAGGTGCTGAGTGTGATTGTTACATGGCTCGATGGAAGATTGGTAAGCACATTTCCTGTACTAACTTGGAAAAAGGTTTAGAGTTTATTTCATTGTGATAATAGCAAGTCTGTTTTCTTTTCTCTTTTCCTCCTTTATTTTGTTGTATCTTATATATTTTTTTTGACCTGAAGAAACCATCATGAGCATTTCAGTAAATAACACTTACCACACACAGTAGCAGAAATTACTGCACAGACTATACATGCAGACGTAAGACAGAAAGGCAAGGCACAGACATCACCACCTACCACCATGAGACTTCCAATTTGTTTGCATACTTCCTGCATTTAAATTTAACATTGCCGGTTAATGAGTGACTATATTAGTGCTATTGTTCTTTTAGAAGTGACAGTTGACTAATACTATTGTTCTCATGAAAATGCTGACTATGTGTCTCGTGCTTTGTACTGCTTCAGGGAGAGGAGGAATAAATAACGCCTGTATGTAGAACGTACATTCGGATATTATGGTGTGTTTTTGACTTGGACAACAGTCTTTGACATTTATTCTGCCTCCATCTTCTTAATTTCTATGTAATTTTCATCCATTTTTGTAGTTTTGTGAGCCTCTATTCACAGCAGTAAATTACAGTCACCTATTTTTATGGTACTATCCAGTAATTATGTAAGCAAAGGTAGTAGATTCATCAATACATTGTTACTGTACTCCTTTGTGCAACAAAAAGTGTCACTTTTAAAGTACATACATATTTTAGACACTAATGGTACATTTCTGTACTAGGTGTAAGTCATTCAGATTGCTTGTACATTAAGTCCTAGCTGTGTTACCGGATTCTGTGATTTTATTGTATTACCTCCAATCGAATGGCGGGATAGTAACTTCTGTTCATGTCTGCCTGTCTCATTCAACGCTATAGAAACTGTGATGTTAAAACAGCTTCACTAAAAATAAAATGTGAATCATTGATCATAGCATCTACTCAGGGCAAGTGTCATATGTGGTTATGTTATTGTATTTCCATTGTAGTCTTCAGGAATTATTTTATGTGTTCTGTTTCAAAAGAAACTCTTCTTCATAAATACATTCTGGCAGTTATAATGTGCAAAATTTTTATCAGTCAAGACACAGTTATATTTGGCCATATAAATTATCTTGTCTAAATCTAGTTGTGCCGGTCCCAGTTGCCGCGCAGTCTAAGGCGTAGGTCTGCGGCCGCTCGCCTGCTGAGATTGTGTGTTCGAATCCCACTGGGTGGCATGGATGTCTGTCTGTTGTGAGTGTTGTGTGTTGTCAGGTAGAGGTCTCTGCAACAAGCTGATTACTCGTCCAGAGAAGTCCTACCAACTGTAGTGCGTCGTCGTGTGTGATCTAGAAACCTCATGCACGAAGAGGCCCTGGCCCACTGGGGGCTGTCACACCGAAAGAAAGAAAGAAAAGAAATATAGTTGTGTTATGAGTGATGCAATAGTGTCATAACACAACGGGAAGTCACATATGAAGACTTTCTGGTATGGCTGCCATATACTTTCAGTATATTACCGAGCAGGATAGGTCATCTGTGGCAGATCGTAATTGTAATCAAGAGCGGTGCTACCCACTTCGAAATTTGGCCTGACCATTGGCTCACACAGAAGATTTGGGTTGTACCCCTCAAACTTTCCGGGTGATTTCCACGATGAGGCAGAGAATTAGGCCATGGCCGCTTCTTCTTCAATTCTTAACACTACTGTTCATAACATACGTAGGAGCACCCTGAATTTTTCTTGGTTTGCACGGGG